>Ga0209415_10000256_pt1 | contig 93082 bp, 83 predicted proteins | sample PeaSoiSIISIP2007_FD_187696 | JGI IMG/M metagenome (GOLD analysis project Ga0209415, IMG submission 187696) | Peat soil microbial communities from Weissenstadt, Germany - SII-SIP-2007 (SPAdes) (version 2) | ecosystem: Environmental > Terrestrial > Soil > Wetlands > Peat | place: Germany... | reverse complement strand
TCGGGTGGGGATTCGTTAGATCTCTATCGGAAGTCGCCCGGCGGATGAGTGCAGGGAGCAAGACAAAACGGGGGATTTGCGATCGGCATCAAACCCAAGGCGAATAGCGAACCGATAGTGGAAGGATGGCCGGCGATCCGGAATGCCCACCAACCTGTCTCCATGAAGGGGCGGTGTTGTGATAACGATCGTAGAGCACGCTGGATCGGCTTCGGGCATAGCCTCCGCGAAGGCCGCCGAACCGGTGCGTGATGATTGGACGGTTGGCCACCGCGCAGGTCCTTTTCCAGTGCACCTTCTCCAGTGCACCTTTTCCAATGCACCTTTTCCAATGCACGACGGCAGCCGGCAAATCCAGTTCAGGGGCTTTCGCGGAGGTTGGCGGAGTGGCGCGGTGCCATTTCACTCCGCCAGTGCGGGAACGGCAGTTCCCCCAACGCAATCAAGATCCAGATCAAGATCCCGGTAGCATTCGCTCACGCACAGTCGACGACCCCATCCATCCCGAGAATTCCGGGCTCGGTTGCAATCAAGCCAATCCAGCCGACCCACCGCCGACCTTCCCTCATTTCACTTGCAGCGACTCGATGTATCCGGTGAGGTTGTGGATCCGCAGAATAACGGTTTGCTGGTCATTCTCGCTGACCGATGAGAGAATCGATCCCCAGACCGGCATGTCTTTCGACCCATGCGCATTCTGAGTCACATCTTTTATGGAACTCTGCACTCGCGCAGACGGGAACTTGCCGCCGCTGTTTTGCGCTAACACAGTCAGGTCGGCGGGCGGCGTCTTGAGCGCGGGGGCTGCCGGGCCATTTCCCTTCCCATCAAGCCCGTGACAGGAGGCGCAGTACGAGTTAAACATTTCCTTACCTGAAGCTGCGGAGACGGGTCTCGCCGGGACTTTCTTGATTTTGGTTGTGGTTTCTTGGGCCGGTAACAGTAGAAGCGAACCCAGGAAAATAGCGAACAAACTTGCAATTCTCATTGAACCCTTCCTTATGAGGAACAGTATGGTACTGCTCCTTCTCGTAGTCTTCAACCAGCACGCTAAACGCCAAATCTAGGTACGTGAGCTGATTCCGTTTTTGCGTTCGCAAAACACGCTATTCGCGCGATGTGCGGTCGATCCTTGATCCAAACTTCTCCGCCCCCGACGGCCGAGCAAGCTGGCGCGTTTGCGCGTATGCCCTCAGGCATTTCGACGCCCTGGGGCAGATAGCGCAATAACTTCCGAGCGAGTTGAGGAGATCGAGGCGGCCATCAACAGCTTGCCACCGGAAGAATTCAAGCTCATTGCCCGGTGGTTCCGCGAACTTGAGCAGGCACGCACGGATGCGCAAATGGACCGAGATTCCTCCACCGTAGACGAGAACATACGCTATCGTCTAACAACCCACCCCCCCCACGAGCGGTCTCCGGGTGGGGGAAGGCCGGTCCGCTGAGGCCGAGGCGATCGTAATGATCTCACGCTAGCTAGACGCGATATACTGAATGCAGTCGCCAAGATTGCCTCGCGAATCGTCAGCTTCTTAACAGCAGTTCCTCGCCGGTGCTCCCGACGCAAGGATGATCTAGGCAGATCAACTTGGAGGTCCATCGAATGAAACACATCGTCCCAATCGTTCTAGGCGTGCTGGCTGTTTCGGCCGGCGCGTTCGCGCAAACAGACGCAGAAATCATTGACCGGGCTCTGTCCGGCGCACCTCGCCAGATGCGCGACGCGACTACCGTGGTCAAATGGAAGGCCGACTTCACTTATGACACGCTGAAGAAAGGCACCAACCGCATGGTCTGCTACGACCTGTCGGGAGAACCCGGCCGGGCGCCATTTTATGTGGAGTGCACCAGCATCGCCAACCTGGACCGGGTATCGCAGAACCGGAAGATTGAGGCAATCGCGGACAAGACCGCGAGGCAGGCAGCATTCGATGCAGCCGAGAAGGACGGAACCCGCGTGAAGCCCGAGTTCGGATCGGTGTGGATCCACTTCAGTGGACCCGACAAGGACCACGCTCGTCAACACACCACCACCGCCGTTCCGGGCGCCACGACGGCATCCATGGGACTGCCCGACAATCCCAAGGCGGGCGGCACTTGGATCATGAATGCGGGCACAACCACCGCGCACATCATGACCCCGGGCAGCTAGAACGCCTCCAAAAAAGGGGCCGGAACGAAATGTTCCCGCTCCGGCACCCAAGTCTAGCGTCCCTGAAGTTCATTGAATAATAGTTTTCCCGCGGAGCCGTCATTACAACGCCAGTCATCCCGAGCGGCAGCGAGGGATCTGCTTTTAATGTATTGGTGACACGCGAACAAAAAAGCAAATTCCTCGCTGCGCTCGGAATGACTCGGGCTTTTCCGTAAGCCAGAGACTTTTATTGCGTTTTCCTGACTCACTACCCTAAATAACTGGAGTGCGGATGAAGCCTGTGATCCTGAGTTTTCTCGTAATGGTGGCGGTGGCCGCGCCCCCCGGCAAGCAAACCTTCACCGGCATCATTACGGACAGTGAGTGTGCCGACGGCGATCATTCCCAAATGCGAATGGGCCCGACCGACGCCGAGTGCACCATTGCCTGCATCCTGGCCCACGACGCGACGTACGTTCTGTATGACGGCAAGGACGTCTACACGCTGAGCGACCAGCGGACGCCGGAAAAGTTCGCCGCGCTGAAGGTGACGGTCAGCGGCACGCTGGACGCCAAAACCAAGACGATCCAGGTGGATGCGATCACTGCCGCGAAATGAGCCGCAGCCGCTGCGGCGCGTCGGAAGAGTCGAACCGCGGTCGTCGCGTCGTTTTGCCCATTTGTGCCCACCCAAGCCGTAGATGCTGTATAGTGTCAAATGGCCGTTGGGTTACGATGGCGTGACGAAGCCGTTCAGGCAGCCGCCGGAAGCCCCAGCGGTTCCAATGCGAGCGTGCCTGCCAAGTTGAAAGCGATCGCGATGCAATGAGTGCTGGTCCGGCGGGCGGAATAACGTTCTGGATGAAAGTTTGCTAGATCCGTACATTTACGCACAACACCAGAGGAGCAGAGGAATGTCTCAAAATGATTTCAATCGTAGAGCGTTTCTAAAGAGCGCTCAGATGACCGCGCTTGTGGGCGCCGTAGGAGCTGGCGCCTCACTTTCGGCTGCGGCGGATAGCGCCACGACGCCCGATGGGAAGTTCGACTTCGATACTCCCTATAATCGACTCGGCTCGGATTCGATCAAGTGGGACGCCCCGCTGCACCAGTACGGCCTCAGCAACATCGTAGCCGGCATGGGCGTGGCGGACATGGACTTCCGTTGCGCGCCGTCCATCACCAAGGCCCTCCAGGAGCGCATACAGCACGAAGTGTGGGGCTATCTGGACATGCCCGCGAACTTCGTGGAAGGAGTCGTCGCCTGGAACAAGCGCCGCTACGGGCTGACGATCGATCCTGAATCCGTCGGGATCACCACCGGCGTCCATCCCGGGATCGTCGCCACGCTGCAGGCTTTCTGCACTCCGGGCAGCAACGTCCTGCTGACCACTCCGGTCTACGCCGGGTTCTACTTCGACCTCGACGCCACCGGCCTGAAGCCGAACGAGAGCCTGATGAAATTTTCCAACGGCCGGTATTCGGTTGATTTTGAAGATTTCGAGCGGCGCATCAACCATAACACCAGCGCCTTCATTCTGTGCAACCCGCACAACCCGACGGGCAACATGTGGACCCGCGAAGAGCTGACCAGGCTCGGTGAGATCTGCCTGCGGCGCCGGGTTCTGGTCCTCGCCGACGAAATTCATTGCGATTTCGCAAGCAAGGGCGCGAAATACATCCCGTTCGCGAGTCTCGAGAACCGCGACATCGTCAACAACAGCATCACGTTCAAGGCCGCCAGCAAGTCGTTCAGTCTGGCCGCGATGAAGTGCGCTTGGTTCTTCAGCACCAACCCGGACATCGTCAAGGGAGCGAAGGCCAAGAATCGCGCGGACTTGAGCACGCTCGGCATGGTCGGAGTTCGCGGTGCGTACGCGGGCGGCGAGGAGTGGCTGGATCAGTGCGTGTCCTATATCGACGGCAACCATGATTTCGTTCAGGCCTATTTCAAGGCGAACAACCACATGGGCGGCTTGATGAAAATGCCCGCCAAGGCCCAGGGCACTTACCTGACTTGGCTGGACGCCACCGGTTTGGCCGAAAAGATCGGAGCGAAGCAGTTGGCCATGGAAGCCCGGAAGGCCAAGAGCGGACCGGACGCAGAGACGCCGCCGTCGCCGGAGAACATGATCGAGCGGTGGGTCGCCAAGAATGCGCGGGTTGCCCTGGTTCCTGGAACGCCCTTCGGCAAAGGTAGTGACAATCACATGCGCATGAACATCGCGACGTCGCGGAAGACCCTCAAGGCCGCCCTCGATTCGATCTCGGCCGCTTGCAAGAAGGCGTAGGCTCCGGTTTGGCGTAGCGATCTTGCAAACGCCGGTTCGTTAGCGTAGCGACATAAGATCAGGCTCGGCATCTTCTCATCAATTTCAGAAGGCTCCGAGCCTGATCTCCTTAGGCGATCCGCTTTCAGCACGTTGCGGTGCATGCACTCTTCCCGCCCTGTTTAGTCCGGTGTCTTTAATCGCATTGCCGCCTTCGCCGGGAGGCAGACCGCGAAGCGCGTGCGATAGCATGGGGGGAACGTGAACGCACACTCTCGCGACCCATCCTCCTGGTACTTAGATCCCCTGGTGGCGGAGCAGAAGCGTCGCGTGCACCAGGAATGGATCCGCGCTTCTACCGGTCATCGATCGAGAGAGGTTGTGCTGAAGACCGACTTGTTCGAGGAAGCCCACGGCGTCGATCGCATCTTCGACGATCTTTTTCAGGATATGAGGCTCGCTGTCGGCATGGACTTGAGCCATCGAACGGTCCAGGAAGCGGCTCGGCGCTATTTTCCAGCATTTCGTTCTGTTGTGTGCGACGCGCGTTGCCTGGCGTTCCCTTCGGCCAGCATAGACGTGGTCGTCTCTCCGTCCACTCTGGATCACTTCGAATCGTCCGAAGATATTGCCGTGTCCCTGGATGAGCTTGCCAGGGTGCTGCGGCCGGGCGGGGTTCTCTTGATTTCCTTTGACAACCCGCGAAATCCTTCCTACCACCTCTTGCGGTGGTTGAGCCGCAGAGGCTGGACGCCTTTTGCGCTGGGTCAGACGGTTTCCCTTTCGACCCTAAAACGCATGCTCATCGAGCGCGGTTTTCGAATCGAAGGGACCCGGTACCTGATCCACAACCCTCGAGGGATTTCCACGGTCTTGTTTCTTGCGCTGCGGAAAGCGTTCGGAAAGTTCGCTTCCTTGCCGATTCGGGGACTACTGGGGGTCTTCGCTGTTCTAGGGAAGCTGCCGTCGCGCTCTCTGACTGGCTGTTTTCTGGCGGTGAACGCGATCAGAGAGGGAGCATCGAATGAGCCCGGCGCGTCTCTGGAGCTTCAGCCCGAGGAGGCTCCCAGGCACTCGACCCCGGAACTCTCCGCTCGCTTTAGCAAATCGAGCAACCGCTCGGCAATGAACCCCACGGCCGGTTCAGACAGCATCGTGGCGTGACTGCCGGGAATATCGTAGGCTACGATTCCACCCTGAGCCAAGCCGGCCCAACCCATCTCGGGATAATTAAATCCCTCGACGCGCGGCTCCTCTACTCGAAACAGCGCCAAGCTCCCCGGCCAGACCGGCGGCGCGTATTGGGCCACGGCATGCCGGATGGGCAGCCGCCGCATCCGCTGCCACCGGGTTCTAAAAAGTTCGGCGAATTTCGAACGAATGTATGGCCCCATGCGGGCGAGGCCGGCGTTCCGCAGTGTCCGTTGTTGATAAAGGAACCGTCTGCGGATAAGGTCTATGCGATAACCTGATCGCGCTAGGACCCCAGCCCCATTGGCCCACGCGTGGTTGTAACAGTCGAGCAGCGCGAGCACACCGACCTCCTTACCCCGAGCGGCAAGTTGCCGCGCCATCTCGTAAACCACAAAACCGCCGGTGCAAACACCAACCAGGTGGTATGGTCCTTCCGGCTGGGACGCCAGTACTTCGGCGACATAATTCGCCGCGAGCTCCTCCAGTCGATTTCCACTTGCCTCGCGCGAAGGGAGACGAAGCGCCGTGAATGGCCGATCCGGGCCGAGACTTCGGGCGAGGTGGAAGCATCCGGCCATGCTACCGGTTGCACCCGAAACGTAGAACACCGAGGGGCGCGAGGACCCGGTCGTGATCACAACCCGCAACTCTTGCCGCCTCGATGGAGCGGTACCACAGGGCGGCGGCGACGCGAGAAGCTTACAGACGCCATCTACGGTCGGATTCTCGGTGAATTCGACCAGGGAAATCTCCAGTCTTTCCGCAGCCTCGATTCGGGCAAGCAGCAGGGCCGCGAGCAGGGAATCGCCCCCCAGATCGAAGAAATTGTCATGCAGGCCGACGCGCCCGGCATCGAGCGTCCCGGCGAAAATCGCGGCAACCCGCTTCTCCGCCTTGGAGCGAGGCGCGACGAACGGCGGCGCGGCAACAGTATGGATCTCGGCCACGCCCAGCCGCGCGGAGAGGCCCATGCGTTGGATCTTTCCCGTGGGTCCCGTGGGAATCTCCCGCAGGAACAGGATCTTCTCGGGGACCTTGAAAGAGGCCAGCCGCTCGCTCGCGAATTTTCTCAACTCCCTCTCCGTAAGGCGATGTCCGGGCTCCAGCACCACGGCAGCCGCGACCGTTTCATCCAGCATGGAGTGAGGCACTGGGAATGCGACCGCCCGAACGACGGCGGGATGAGAGAGCAGAGCCTCGTCGATCTCGCTGGGAGCGATCTTCTCACCGCCCCGATTGATGATCTCCTTCTTCCGGCCCCTCAGGAAGAGATACCCTCCAGCGTCGATCGACCCTAGGTCCCCCGTGCGAAACCAGCCCTGCGTGAACGCCGCGGCATTGGCTTCCGGGTTGTCGAAGTACCCAGCCGTGACGTTGGGGCCGCGAATAACGACCTCGCCCACGGCTCCGGGCGGCGCAAAGTTCCCCGCGTCGTCCATGATGGATACTTCAGACCCTGCGGCCACTCCGGCCGATCCGGGCTTACGCGTTCCGGGGGGTAGGGGGTTCGACGTCATCTGGTGAGCGGCTTCCGTCATCCCGTACGCCTCGACCACCGGGACCTGAAAGACGGCCTCCATTTCCTCCATCAGCGACGCCGGCAGCGCGGAGGAACAGGAGCGGATGAACCGGAGGGAAGCGAGCGCGGAGAGATCGTTGCTGGATTTCGCCCGCGCCAGAACCAACTGGTGAATGCTGGGTACCGCCGTATACCAGCTCGGTTGGAACACATTCATCCATTCGAAGAATCTCGGGGCCACAAATCCAGGGCAGCAGACTACGCTTGCTCCAGCCGCGAGCGACGCGAGCACGGCCGCTTCCAACCCGTGGATGTGAAACAGCGGCATGACATTCATCGAACGGTCGGCCGGAGTAAGCAAGAGCGATTCAGCGATGTGGCGAGCCGACGTCGTCAGGTTCATCTGCGTCAATGGCACCAGCTTCGGCCGCGCGGTGGTGCCCGAGGTGTGGAGCAACAGCGCCACGTCCGTGGAATCGCAAGAATTCTTGGCGGGCGACACCGACCGTCCCACTTCGTCCGCGCAGAGAAGATCGACATCGCCTGCCAGGCCGGAATCCCGCTCCTTCAGTTCGAACACAGGAATGCCGAGCCTGGCCGCGACCTGCCGCGCGGCGGAATCGAGGCCGTCCTGCACCACCACGCCCCGCGGACGCAGATCCGCCAGGAAAAACTCAAACTCGCTGGCGCGATAGGAGGGATTCAAAGGAGCGCAGGCAGAATGCGCGGCGAGACCCAGAAAGGCCACAGCCGCCTCGGGTCCGTTTGCGCAGACAAGAGCGAGCCGAGCCGATTTCGTCAGGCCCAGACTCGCGAGCGCGGTTCCGATCCGGCTCACCGCGGCGTCAAGATCCCGGTAGGTGAGAACCTCATGGCCCGGAGCAAGGATCGCGGGTGCGCCGGGATGTTGAGCAGCCTGCTCTCGAATGAGTTCTAAAAGCATTCCGCCCCTAAACCCCTCTCTTGACGGATGACACGTCGACGGCGGGCCTCTCTCCCGTGACTCGCGCCACAACGGAAGGCCGTGGCAGCGATTGCTGATCCGAGCAAGGAGGCCCCGGCCTCCTGTGGCGCTCCTCAGGCGCGCCTTCGCCGTCGATGAACATCCGAAACCAGAGTTCTACGGACACCCAGCGGAAAATGGACGCCTCGGCGTGAGCTTCGCCGCGCGCTTGTTGCGTAAGGACCCGCTCGATCCTATCTACCTCAAAGATGCCCCTCTCCCGGCATCGTTGGGAAAGCAGTAAGGGCCGCACGCCATCCTCCATGCATTCCCCAATCCAGCGCGCAAGAGGTGTTTCGAAACCCACTTTATCAGTTCTCCGCCGGATCTGTTCAGGAGTCACGCCGGCCACTGCCTCCCGCAAAATACCTTTGGAGCGAGAGCCCCTCAGTTTGTAATACGCGGGCAGACTGAAGACGTATTCGACCAAACGGTGATCCAGGAATGGAAGTCTCGATTCCACCGAGGAAGCCATGCTGAGCGCGTCTCCGAACTTCAACAGCATGGGCAGGATACCCTTGGCGAAATCGAAACACATCAGATTCGTCAGGCGGTCCTCGAACAGTCCTTTCTCCGGTTTCTCCGGATGCCCCGGATTGAGACGGGTAAACTCCTTCGAATAGACGCGGCTGGTGGCTGACAGATTGCGAAAGGCGCGAAGGGTAAGGGATGCCGGCGCCAGATGACGAAAGAGTCCCGCGTAGGCACGCCGTCCGTAGGCGCGGTGTACCTCCCGGCAAGCGCCTGCCAGCTCGCCAAGGCTCAACCCATGCCGCTGCTTTCGCCCCACCCCGGCTAGCCGGACAGAGGCGGGCGGCCGCCTAATTGCAGAAAAGAAACCGCCGGTCGCCTTCGTTGTCCGGCTGTTACCTAGGAATTCGTCGAACAAGTAGGGCGGGAAGTATCTGGTGATATACCCCGCTAGCATTTCGTCAGCCCCCTGCCCCTCGAGCACGACTTTTACGTGGCGGCTGGCCAGACGCATGAGCTCCCACCGGGACAGGACCTGACCCTCCACCGCCGGATAATCCATACTCCAAATCACCTGGGTCAAGTCCTTTATGAATTGCCGCGGTTGATAGTCCACCGGGAAAAGCTCCGCGCCGGCCGCTTGCGCCGCGACGCGCGCGTATTCGTACTCGTTGTAACTCTCGCCCGGAAACACCGCGGTGAAGGCCTTCGGCCGATTCTGACCCATGAGGCCGCTGGCCAACGCGAGAATCGAGCTGGAATCGATTCCGCCGCTCAGCGCGATTCCCACGGGAACATCGCTGCGGAGCCGCAGCCGGATGGCGTCGATCAGGAGTTCGCGAAAAGTCTCCACCGGTTGTGCCTCGTCGTAGGCCTGGCTCCGGGTCGTGTAGTTCCAATATTGGTTCGTTCTCGTCCCATTCGCGGAAACCACCAGGTTATGCGCCGGCTGCAGCCTCCGGATGCCCTGGAAGAAGGTGTTCTCCGTCCGGCACAGCTTTCCGTCCATGAGATAGTCGCTCACCACGCCGTGATCCGCACTAGGGCGGTTGTCGAAGGCGGGAAGGATCCCTTTGATCTCGGAGGCAAATACGAAAACCGTTTCATCGAGGTAGTAGTAGAAGGGCTTGATCCCGAATCGGTCGCGCGAGCAGAACATCTCTCGCTTGCGCTGGTCCCAGATGGCCAGCGCCCACATGCCATTGAATCGGGTCACGCACTCCTCGCCCCATTCTTCATAGGCGTGGATAATCACTTCCGTATCGGTGTTAGAACGAAAGGAATGCCCCTTGGCGCGAAGTTCGTCGCGCAGTTCCAGATAATTAAAGATCTCGCCGTTGAAGACCAGAAAGATATCGTCATTCCGATTGCTCATCGGCTGGCGGCCGAGCGGAGACAGATCGATGATGGACAAGCGACGGTGTCCCAGGCAGACGTCGGCGGAAAGCGGCTCGAAGTCCCCTTGCCCAACCTGAAACTTTCCGTCGCGGGTGCGAAGCAGGAGATAGCCGAAGTCGTCCGGGCCCCGGTGAGTGAGTATTTCGCTCATCGCGGCCACGCGCGACGGATCGGATTCATTGGGCCCGTGTCTTCGATAGATGCCCGCTATTCCACACACGGCATATTCCTTGCTAGCCCGCAAAGGGTGCGGCGGCACCCTCATTACAAGCCAAATAACGCTGCCGCCGCGCGGAGTTTACCCGCGCCGGGTTTTGCGGGCTGTTACTCAGAAGCCTCACACGGCAGCCTCGTTTGGTCCCGCGGTAACGGCGTTTTCGCCAGCAGAATTCGGAAAGGGCACCAACTTCAATTCTGGACAATGTTCGCACTGAATCTTCTTGGTACATCGTTCGATCCAACAAGAGATAGAACCCAACTGGTTCAGAATCACTCGCTCAAGATGCCTTTCCATCCAGCCCTGGAGCAGAACTAGGTCGCCCGCGCGCAGCTCCGATCTAAGGAAGTTCGCTGCTTCGGGCAAGGTCTTAAAGTACCGCGCCGAGTCCGGATTCATACCCGATTCGACGGCTGCGCGCGCCGACTTGCTCGACGAGCGGCCGATAAATATCCCCATCTCCGCGGCTCCGGCAACCTGGACGCCCAGATGACGATAACGGCTTTCACGCATGCCTGAGTCGAGGACATCGCCTGCAATCACGATGCGGCGGCCAGCCTCGGCCTCTCGCATGACGTCGAGTGCGGCCTGAAAGGGCGGCAACATGCTGTTGTATTCATTCCGAATTACCGTGACGCCGTTGGGCAGTTGCATCGGCTGCATGCGTCCCGGTACGGGCGGAATCGCGTTGAAGCGCGCCGCCGCCTGCGCGACAGGAACTCCGCAGCAGACGGCCGCCGTGATAGCGCCCAGGGCCGCAGGTAGCATGTGCTCGCCGACGAAGTTGGTCTGCACGAAGCTCGACTCCTGGCCAGACTGGACACGGAAGCTAAGGCGGCGGGGCCACTTCGAGGAGACGCCGCTCGCCGTCACAAAAGTGCCCGGGGATGTGCCGAAAGTCCGAAGTGGCCCGCGGCATCGCGTTCGCATCGCCAGCACGTGCGGATCGTCGGCATTCAAGATAGCGAGCCCCCGTCTTCCCAAGCGACTTAGCAATTGAGCCTTCTCGACCACCATTTCTTCGATGGTCGGAAACTTGTTGGAGTGAACCTGGAGCACACGTAGCATGACGACGAGATCGGGGGCGATCATCCACGCTGCTCGCTTCAGCGCTCCAGGGGCCCTGGTCCCTACTTCAATCACGGTGAAGCGATGACGGAATCGGGTTCGAAGTATCGTCTCGGCCAGGACGCGCCGGTGGTTGCGGCCCCCAGCGGTCCAGTTGGTGGGATAGTGGGCGGAGAGAATGGCGCCCAACGACGCTGTCGCCGTACTTTTCCCTACGCTCCCGGTGATCGCGATAAATGTAGTTCGGAACATCAACTTGCGCCACAAGAACGCACAGGCGCTGAGCAGATACGCAATCCCGGTGGGATACGCCTGCCCGAGACGGAACTTGATCCGCGAGGTTATCAAATTCCCCGCCTAGTTCAGGCTCGACGCCCGCGCTGCCGAGCAGCCGAAAAATTCGTTCCACCAGCTTTGCAAGAACACGAGCCTCGATATCCGGGAACTCACGCCCGCGCCGCGGCCCCGCAACCACCGGGGAATGTTCCGCTCCAAGAAAGGCCGATCCAGGGGCCCGTCCTGGGCCGCGCTATCCAGCAGCAGTTCCCGGACATATTTGTCGCAGGGTGGGCGGCTCCAGAAGCCGGCCGGATAACGCAGTCCCATCTTGCGCCGGGCGGCAATTTCGGGCGGCAAGTAGCGGCGCGCCAAGCCGGAGAGGATGACCTTCTCGTGTCCACCCTGTACCTTCAGACGTGAAGGGAGACGCAATGCAAATTCAACCACCGAACGATCGAGGAACGGCATGCGAACCTCCAGCGAATGTGCCATACCCATTTTGTCAGACGTCAGAAGCACGCCGTTTCCGAGACGTCCGGTGAACTCAAGACTCAGGCGCCGATCGAGCGTGTCATGGCAACTGGCCAGGATGCCCGAATCGATCCATACCGGCTCCAAATCCGGGCCTTGCACCCGAAAACGTGGGCTCAAGATGCGCCGCTTGTCCTCCGGCGTGAACAGGCGGGCCCATTCGGCGTCGGCGCTGCGCCCATCCGGGGCGCCCAAGAAACGTAATCCCCGGCGCAGGCGAATATGCGGACACCACATCGCAGCCAGGCGGGCTGGGGCCTGGGGAACCCAGTTCCGGAGGATATAGGGGAAGGTCACGCGATATTGTTCGTAACCGCCGAATAGCTCGTCGGATCCCTCGCCGCTCAGGACCGTCTTGACATGAGCGCCTGCGAGCGAGGCTAATACATATACAGCCCCGGCGGGCACGTTCGCACAGGGTTCCTCCATGTGGCGGGAGATTTTCGGGATGAGTTCCGCCATCATGGAACCGCGGAACTCGATTTCGTGATGGTCCGTACCGAGTTGGTTGGCCATGAGCCGGGAATAACGGCTCTCATCGGCCGAGGGGTCGTCGGGGAAAACCAGCGAAAAGGTCTTCAGCTTGCGGCCTGTCGTTCGCGCGGCCATAGTCGCCGTTAATGACGAGTCCCACCCCCCGCTCAAGAAGGCGCCGACGGGCACGTCCGCGGCGAGATGCGAACGGACCGCATCGGAGAGAAGCGAATCGAGCTCGGCGGAGTAGTCCTCGTTTGTGCGGCCGGGTTTCGCCTGCTGATAGCGGTACCGCCAGAATTGGCCACGCCGTATCCCGTCCGAATCGGCCATCAGATACTGTCCGGCTCCCAGCCTTTCCAACCCCTGAAAGGCGCTCAGGGGCGCTGGAACGTAGCCTATGGCAAGATACGTATCGATCGCGGCCGAGTTTGGCTCGGGATCAACCAGCCCGGAAGCGAATATAGCCCTCGCATCGGAGGCGAACACAAACCCGCGCTTCGCCTGCGAGAAGTACAGCGGCTTCATGCCCGGTCCGTCGCGCGCCAGCAACAGACGGCGCTGCCGCGTGTCGTGGATGGCGATCGCAAACATGCCGCGTAGCTGGTCCAGGCACTCCACGCCGTACTCCTCGTAAAGATGAACAACCACTTCCGTGTCGGAATCACCGCGGAAATGATGGCCGCGACCGGCCAGCGTGTCGCGCAAGAGACGGTGGTTGTAGATCTCGCCGTTCAGCAGAGCAAGTACTGTCGAATCCTCGTTGGGCATCGGCTGGCTGCCGTGCTCGAGGTCGACAATGCTGAGGCGGCGCACGGCCAAACCGCCTGGAGGCTCCGAGAGCAACACCGTTCCCCCCTCATCAGGGCCTCTGTGAATTAGCGATCGCTCCATGCGCGCAAGTGCGGCCTGGATCTCCATCGGGGCGAGATTGGCATTAAAGATTCCGGCGATTCCGCACATACTCAGGACCAGGGACCGAGGGAATGGTCCCACGCTAGACCAGTTTCGGAGATAGCGGAGACCTTCTTCCACACGTTAAGCGGTTAAGAACACTGTTACAGGCCGTGTGAAACTGGTCTATGCTAAATCCAAAAATGGTCTAGGTAGATGGTACCAACTCGTTGGTTCAGGCTATCGCTCGTGAGTCCGCAAAGGGTGCGGCGCACCCCCCTCATTACAGGTCAGTAACGCTGCCGCCGCGCTCCGTTTTGCGGGCTGTTATTCAGAAGACGCAGGCGACGCTTCGGGACCGTGGAGGTCCAGGCGGGCCGGCGTAGCCGCCAGTATCACGCATGCGGCAAGTGCCGCGCTCTTGTGGTCTTTAGTCCAGGGTGGGCCGATCGACCTTCCCAGGCTGGAGATCCTGCTCTGCACGCGGCTCGCCGCATTCCCAAAAGCCGTCGCGGCCTGCTTATCGATCTCCCGTTCTCTCATTGCAAAGACTGAAATTCCCAAGGTTTCACAAGCTTTCCTAGCCGCATCGCGAAAGAATTCCCCGTCCGCGGTGTGAATCAGCGCGTGCGACGCAAGAATTTTCGAAAGAGACGGCAGGGGGCGGCCGGAGGCCAGGAGAACGGCAGCGCCCGCGACTCGCAAGTGACGCACCTCCAATTCCCGAACGAGCTCCTGGACCGCTGTTAAAGCCAGGCGCTCCGAGGACGCGGCACACTTCGCGAGATGTTTTTCCGAATCTGAAAGTCCCGGATTCGCCAGCAACTCCGCCGCATAGTGATAGGGCTGCTTGGCCCCAGGGATACTCGCATCGATGATGACGATGCGCCTCCGGTCTATTACCTCCGACGAATTGGCGTCTCCAGAAACGGCCACGATCACTCCCCAACCGGAGTGCATTCGAACCCCGAGTGCTGCTCGCTTCATGTTTGAGGTATACCCGTTACCGCCGGGCAGCGCTTCCGTAATCCAGCGAGACGCTACTGCCCCTACTCCTAAGTAACAGCCCGCAAACGGAACGCGGCGGCATTGTCACTTGCCTGAATTGAGGGGGGGTGCGCCGCTCCCTTTGCGGACTGGAAAGGACTATTTCGATACTTCGGCCAGCGCGACCTTATTCACGCCGCTGCAGGCCATCGCGATATTGCCGTCCTTAGTCACCATCATGTTGCGCACCACGCCGCCGCCGGAGGGAATCGGCCAGGTCTGGAATTTCTGCGTTGCGAGGTCAAAGCGCACCAGCGTATTCGGCGCGGAGTTCGATTCGCTGTACCAGATCGCGCCATTCAGATAGACGATGCCGTAGGGCTGGGACTTCGGTCCGCTGGGTGTCGCCCATTCCGTTACCTTACCGGTTTTGGGGTCGAGGCGGCCGAGGAAGCCGCGCGAATAGTCCGAGTAGTAGATGATGTCGTCGGGCGTGATGGCGACGCGGCGCGGACGGGAAGCCGGATCGGGCAACGGATATTCGTGAATCGCCATGGTGGCCGGATCGATGCTCGCCACCTTCGGCGCTCCGAACTCCACAAAGAACGGAGTGCCCTTGGTATCGACGACCATGCCGTAGGGATTCGACTTCGGCGTGGGCGAGGTCACCACCTTGGCTTCCCCGGTCTTGGGATCCAGGCGTCCCACCATATTGGCGCCCTGCACCGTGAACCAGAGCATGCCCTTCTGATCGAAGATCGGCGTGTGCGGGTCGCGCGCCTCTTTGGGCAAAGGGTACTCGGACCACTCGCCCGTCACAGGGTAGAGCTTTCCGATGTAACCCTTGAAGTTGGCCGTGAACCAGATGTTGCCATCCTTATCACTGGTCAGTCCGTGCGGTCCCGACTGGGGCACTCTGGTGTGAAACTCCTTGAACTCACCCGTCTTGGGGTCCAGGCGGCCGAGCACGCTCGCCATCTGGCCGGTGTACCAGATATAGCCGTCGGGTGTTGCGAGTGGATCATGCGGACGCGAACCCGGGGTGGGAACGGTCCACTCTTTGATGTTGACCTTCGCATTGCCTGGAATGAGTTTCGCCGGCGGCATCGGTTTGGCCGGGAAATTCTTCGCCAGGTACTCGACCATCGGAGCGACCTGCTCCTGGGGGACTGTCGCCCCATCGTTGATCATCATGTCCACCACGGTCTGCCATTCCTCGGCGCCATGGCCCGCATTGGTGATGAGGCCGAGCGCGTGGCAGTTCGCGCAAGACGCCTGCACGGCCGCTTTGGACGCCCCCTCCGGGAGGTTTTGCGCGGGAAGCGCAGGAACCAACACCAGCAGGAAGCCGATGATCGACACCACGGTTGCGTTTCTGGACATGCATCCTCCTCTTCTGGAGGATGCTGAAAAACCGGGACGAGTCACTCCATCCCAGCGCTTTTCAGCATCCTGCTAGAGGCGATTGTAGTCCAACGGGAACGCGCGAGCAATGATCTTGGGAGCGCACGCCGCGTAGCCCGCCATATTAGTAGCCCAGCGCAGGATCTACGTAGCATCCGGGATACGGGTGCCAATATCCAGCGGGATCGTAGTAGCCGGCTGGATTGCAACCGTAGTAGTAAGGGTCGTACCCGAAGCCGAAGACGGGTCCGCCGTAGTATCCATAACCGCCGCCATACCAGCGGCCACCGCGATAATATCCGCCTCCGTAGCCGCGTGCTCCGCCATAAGCGTAGCCACGTTCGCCGTAGTTGCCCCTGCCCCCGCTAAATCCGCGCTGGGGGGCCGGCGCAGCAAAGCTGCGGCTACCACCGCCGCTGAAGCCACGTTGCGGACTACTGAAGTTGCGGCCGCTCCCGCCGCTGAAGCCGCGTTGCGCGCCGCCGGAGTTGCCGCCACCGCTGCGACCTCCGGAGAATGCGTGCCCTCCTCCACTGGCGTGGCCGCCGCCTCCGTGCCCTCCGCCGCTGCGTCCTTGCGCCATGAGCGCAACCGGGCTGGTAAAGGCGAGCAACGAGCCAACCAGCAAGGCTGGTAGTGTAGATTTCTTAATCAAGTTCGTCAAGTTCAATAAGCCGCGTTTCATTGGGCGACCTCCTTCCTGACTACACCTCTTTAGATGCACGCCAAGCGCCAATGTCATGATGTTTGAAAATAAGACGCCTATTCGGAGAGATACTGCGCGGACGGTAGTTGGAAACCACCACTGTGGTGGAGTCTGGCCGCAGCGCCGCGTTATCCCGTATCGCTAACGCATGGATCGGCAGATGAAAGAAGCTACATTGTGGGTACTGTTGAGGAGCAGTGCGGATCGCAGACTTCGGTATTGCGCGACAGAACGATGCGTATTACCATACAGGCATGCAGACGATTTCACTGAAGCTGCCCGACGATCTCCTGGCTCATCTCGACAGCGAGGCGAAGGCGAGGGGACTCACGAAATCCTCCCTTGTGCGGGAGAGTTTGGAAAAGGCGTTGCGCAAACCCGCGCCGGGCGGGCAAGTCTCGTGTTACGACCTGGCCCGCGACCTCGCGGGCGCCGTGAAGGGCCTGCCCAAGGATCTCGCCGAGAATCCAAAATACATGGAAGGCTTCGGCCAGTGACGACGGGCCCGGCGCTCCTTGACACCGGGCCACTGGTAAGCTTTCTCGCCTCCGGGCTCAGGTATCACGCATGGGCCGTCGAGCAGTGGAAACGCCTCACCCCGCCTCTGTTGACCTGCGAACCGGTTCTCACGGAGGCGGCTTTTCTTCTGAAACTGGAGGGCCGCGATACCGATGTCCTTTTTGCCTTGCTAGACCGGGGTGTGATTCGTATCGCGCTCTCGGTGCAGGAGGAGCAGGCGGATCTGCGCGCGCTCCTGCGCCGCTATCGCAATCGACCGATGGCGCTGGCGGACGCTTGCCTGGTTCGGCTCTCGGAGATCCACTCGGCTGGGGAAGTTTTGACGTTGGACTCTGATTTTCGCATCTATCGCCGGCACGGCAACAAGGTGATCCCACTGCGGATGCCGAGTTGAAGGCGTACCCTTTGGGTCGAGAGAGACAGTACGAGCGCGATCGAACAAGCGCCCCCGGTGACCTTTGGATTAGACTGGTCCGGAGAACGAGATGAACAGCTCCGCACCTTCTATTTCTGTGGTGATGGTGTGCGATTATGCGGCCGGGCAGCACGGCGGATGGATGGACATTCGCAAGTCCCTGGCGGCGCTGGCGGCGCAGGACCTGAAAGAGCCGGCCGAATTCATTCTTTGCGAATCAGAAGAGTTTCGAAACGAACTGCCCGCCAGCTTGACCCAGATCCTCCCGGATTTGAAGATCGTGTTTGTTCCAGGGCGTTCTTCTTATGAGCTGAAGAATGCGGCGGTCGAGGCGGCTTCTTCGGAATTCGTAGCCATGCTGGACGCGGATTGCGCACCTCGTCCCGATTGGCTGCGGCGGCTGCTTGACTCGATGCGTCGCCATCCGAGCGCAGCCGCGGTCAGCGGCAAGACCACGTACGGCGGTAAATCGCTAGGCGTGCGCATCTGCTCCCTGTTGAGCCGCGCGTATAGCGATCCCGGCCGTGACGGACCCACCCAGGCCGTCTCGGACAATAACGCCGGATACCGGCGTTCCTTGTATCTGGCTCATCCCCTGCCGGCCCACATAGGAGGCTTTTCGGCCCACGTCCAATCCCAGGCATTGTTGCGCAACGGTTATCTACTGTGGTCCGATTCCCAGATCGAAGTGGAACACAATTTCGAAGGCTGGTCCATGGAGAAGGACATACGGCGGCACCGCGGCCACAGCGCGGTCCGGACGCGGCTGCTCGACCCGTCGCTCCGTTATGCCTGGCTGATCCGCCTCGGTCGTATCGGGATCGCGCCGCTTCTCGCCGGCAAGATCCTCACCAGCTGGTGGGATTGCATCCGCTGCGGCAGGGCCCACGGCGTCCGATGGTACGAACTGCCGGTGGTGATGACCGCTGCAGTAGGCCTGGCTCTGCTCGAAGTCCCGGGCATGTTGGCCGCGTTCCGGGGAAGCGAATCCGGTGGGACGTGTTTTAGGTAACCGTGCTTCGGGCCGCCTACGCCAGCGTATTCACCGACCCGACGCGCTTCGCTTCGTACGCCGCGATCGCGGGGTCCCGCTTCAGGATGTAGCCGAGCTCGTCCACGCCATCCAGCAGACATTGCTTCGAAAACGCATCGATCGGGAACTCCACGGCGCGCCCGCCGGGCAGTGTCAGGGTTTGCGAGGCCAGGTCGATCTTCACCACGGCGCCCGGCGACGCGATGAGCGCCGCGTGGACGTCGGCGGGAACCACGATGGGCAGCAGCCCGTTCTTGAGCGAATTGCCCTTGAAGATGTCCGCGAACGAAGTGCTGATCACCGCGCGGAATCCGAATTGCGTCAGAGCCCAAGGAGCGTGCTCTCGCGAGCTGCCGCATCCGAAGTTATCGCCCGCCACCAGCACCTGCGCGCCCTTGGCCTCCGGGCGATTCAGCACGAAGTCCGGCTTCGGCTGTCCGTTTGCGTCGTAGCGCCAGTCGTTAAAAAGCTGCTGGTCGAGCCCCTCTTTCGAAATCGTTTTCAGAAATCGCGCCGGGATGATCTGGTCCGTGTCGATGTTGTCGACCGGGAAAACGACGGTCTTGCTTTCGAATTTCACAGAAGTGTCCTCACGTCGGTAATCACGCCTGTCAGCGCGGTGGCCGCGGCCGTCAGCGGACTCGCCAGAAACGTGCGCCCGCCCTTGCCTTGACGCCCTTCGAAGTTGCGATTGCTGGTCGAGACGCCGTACTCGCCGGGCTGTAACTGATCCCCGTTCATCGCGATGCACATCGAGCAGCCGGCTTCACGGAAGTCGGCTCCGGCGTCGCGGAATATCTTGTCGAGACCTTCGGCCTGCGCCTGCGCTTTCACCTGCTGCGATCCCGGCACCACCATCACCCGAACGTTCGGGCTCACCTTGCGACCCTTGAGCAGCGACGCCGCGGCCCGCAAATCGGAGATGCGCGAGTTGGTGCAGCTTCCGATGAACACCACGTTCACCGGATGCCCCACCAGCGGCTTGCCCGCCGGCAGATCCATGTAGCGCAGCGCCTTCGCCAGCGTTTCGCGTTCCATGGGATCGGCGATATCGCTCGGGCTGGGCACGGTTCCGTTGATCGAAATCCCCATGCCGGGGTTGGTGCCGAACGTAATCATCGGCCCGAGCGCGTTCGCGTCGATTGTGATTTCGCGATCGTAGGCCGCCCCGTCTTCGGTCGGCAGCTTCTTCCATCGCTCGACGGCCGCGTCCCAATCCGCGCCCTTCGGGGCGAACGTTCGTCCAGAAACGTATTGATACGTCGTGTCGTCGGGCGCAATCAGGCCCGCCCGCGCGCCGCCCTCGATAGACATGTTGCACACCGTCATCCGCTCTTCCATCGAAAGCCCGCGAATGGTGGATCCGCAATATTCGATAATCGACGCGGTCCCGCCGCCGATGCCGATTCTGGCGATCAGCGCCAGAATGATGTCTTTCGCCGTTACGCCCGGCTTGAGCTGCCCGTCCACGCGAACCGCGAACGTCTTCGACCGCCGTTGCAGCAGGCATTGCGTGGCCAGCACGTGCTCTACTTCGCTCGTGCCGATGCCGAAGGCGATCGAGCCAAAAGCCCCGTGTGTCGAGGTATGGCTGTCGCCGCAGACGATCGTCATGCCCGGCTGCGTCAAGCCCTGCTCCGGCGGCATTACGTGGACGATTCCCTGCCGATTGCTGTCCAGCCCGTAATAAGGAATCCCGAACTCCACGCAGTTCTTGCCGAGCTGCTCCACTTGCGTCGCCGCGATCTTATCGATAATCGGCAGCCCGCGTGGCGTGGTCGGGATCGAGTGGTCCGCCGTCGCAATCGTGAGATCCGGCCGCCGCACTTTCAATCCGCGCTGGCGTAATCCGGAGAAGGCCTGCGGCGATGTCACTTCGTGAACCAGATGAAGATCGATGAACAGCAGCGCGGGCGCGCCCGGCTGTTCCGCGACCACATGACGATCCCAAATCTTCTCGATGATAGTTCGCGGGCGCGAATTCGTTCCAGTCCCGCTCATAATGCCTCCGCTACGGCCTGGCCCACCTGCGAAGTGGTTGCCGGAGCGCCTTTAGGTTTCAAATCCGCGGTAACCCGGCCCGAATCGAGTACGCGGCCAATGGCGGTGTTCACGGCGGCGGCTTCTTTCGCCAGGCCGAAGGTGTATTCCAACATGGCCCCCACAGATCCGATCGCGCCCAGCGGATTGGCCTTGTTCTGGCCCGCGATGTCCGGAGCGGACCCATGTACCGGCTCGTACAATCCCTTCTTTTCGCCGAGCGATGCCGACGGCAGCATCCCGATGGAACCGGCCAGCACGGCTGCCTCATCGCTCAGAATATCGCCGAACAGGTTTTCGGTGACGAGAACATCGAAGCGCCGCGGATTCAGCACCAGTTGCATGGCGCAGTTGTCCACCAGAATATGTTCCAGCTCGACGTCGGGATATTCTTTCCCGATCTGCGTGACGATCCGCCGCCACAGCTGCGAATTCTCGATGACGTTCGACTTGTCGACGCTCGCCAGCTTCTTGCGCCGGCCGCGCGCCAGTTGAAACGCCTTGCGCGCGATCCGCTCGATCTCCGGACGCGTGTAGCGCAGCGTGTTGACCGCGTAGTCTTCGAACAACCCGCGCGGCTCGCCGTAATACAGGCCGCCGGTAAGCTCGCGGACGATGATCATGTCCGTACCCTCGACTAAATGATTCTTGAGCGGCGAGGATTCGATCAATGCCGGCCAGGTCCGCACCGGGCGCAGATTCGCGAAGACTTCGAGAGCCTTGCGCAGGCCCAGCAGTCCTCGTTCCGGACGCTTGTCGGGAGGCGCGTTGTCGAACTCGGGCAGGCCCACGGCTCCCATCAGCGTCGCGTCGGCGGCCAGAGCCTTCCGCAAGGTATCGTCCGGCAGCGGCGATCCCGTCTTGTGGATGGCGATACCGCCCAGCAAACCCTCGCTCAGCTCGAGCGTATGTCCAAACTTCTTCGCGACGGCGTTCAGAACGTCCATCGCCGCGCTGGTCACTTCGGCGCCGATTCCGTCGCCGGGTAAAATCAGGATTTTAACATTCATTTTTTAGCTTTGTAGGTACACGGTGTTTTTTCAGGTACGCGGTCTTAGGGAGGCATGGCGCCCGCCGTGCTCAATCGCGCACCCGCGGATCTAACGGAGCTGCGTTCCTTCTTCTATTTCTATTCTACGAGGATGTTGAAAAAGGGGACAGACCGCTCTGTCCACTCCCACGGTCGCACGTGAAGCCAGCCATGGATGGGGAAGGGACAGAGTAGTCTGTCCCCTTTTTCAGTCCGCTATCGCTCTTAGTCCCCTGTCACTCGCGCCGTGCTGGTCTCTTCGATCACTCCCCGCGCCAGCGCCGCGATCTCGTCATTCCGCAAACCTTTCTTGCGATCAGCCAGTGCCGTAAAACGATGGTAAACCTTATCCAGTTGCTCCCGCGTCAGCGGCAGGCCCATGTGTTCGCACCGGCTGGCCAGCGCGTGCCGGCCGCTGTGCTTGCCCAGCACCAGGCGTCCCTCGGGCACGCCCACCGAGGTCGGCTCGATAATTTCGTACGTGCTGCGCTCCTTCAAATAGCCGTCCTGATGGATGCCGGCTTCATGCGCGAACGCGTTCTCCCCGACGATCGCTTTGTTCGGCTGCGGCCCGAAAGTGATGAGGGACGTCAGCATCTGGCTCGCCGGGAACAGGTGCTCGGTTATGATGCGCGTCTCAAATGGCAGCCGGTCGCGGCGGGTGTTGATCGCCATGACCACTTCCTCGAGCGCCGCGTTGCCCGCCCGTTCGCCGATACCGTTGATGGTGCATTCCACTTGCCGCGCGCCCGCCTGCACCGCCGCCAGCGAATTCGCCACGGCGAGGCCGAGATCGTCGTGGCAATGTACGCTGACGATCGCCGCATCTCCCAGCGCCTTCACCATTCGCCCGATCAGCGCGCCGTATTCGTCGGGAACGGAGTAGCCCACCGTATCCGGCAGATTCACCGTCCGCGCGCCCGCGGCTACTACCGCTCGCGAAATCTGCTCCAGATAATCCCAGTCCGTGCGCGTGGCATCCTCAGCGGAAAATTCGACGTCGTCTACATATTGTCTGGCGAGCGCGACCGCGGCCACGGCTTCGTCGAGCACCTGCTGACGCGACTTCTTCAGCTTGAACTTCAAGTGAATGTCGCTGGTCGCGATGAACGTGTGGATTCTCGGCCGCTTCGCGAACCGCAACGCGTGCGCCGCCCGCTCCACATCCAGCTTGTTGGACCTTGCCAGTGCCGCTACATTCGTCCATGCGAACTCGCGGCTGACCGACTCCACCGCTTCGCAGTCACCTTCCGACGCGATCGGGAAACCAGCCTCAAGGATATCGACGCCCAACTCCACCAGCTTCGCCGCCATCCGGAGCTTCTCCGGCACGGTCATACTGCATCCGGGCGACTGTTCCCCGTCCCGGAGAGTGGTATCGAAGATATAGACGCGAGCGGCCATGTGCTCTCCTTTTTCTTATTATGCAATCAAGCTCGCAGATTTGGCAAATTTATAGTATGCTGATGGCTGATAAGAAGGACTGATCGCATAAAGGGAACTAATGGAGCTGCACCCCTTACGTGTCTTCCTGGCCGTTGCGGCTGAGAAGAGTTTCTCTCGTGCCGCTGAAAAGCTGCTCCGCACGCAGCCTGCTATCTCTCTGTCGATTCAACGGCTTGAGTCGGAACTCGGGGAGAAGATCATCGACCGGTCAGCCAAGGATTTACTGCTGACCGACGCGGGTAAAATCGTCCTCGAATACGCCCGCCGCTTCGAGGTTCTGCAAGGTGATCTCGAAAATGCGCTGGCCGAGCTGCGAGATAAGTCGTCCGGGCGGCTCACCATCGGCGCCAACGAGTCCTGCACCCTCTACTTGCTGAACCATATTGAGCGCTATCGCCGGCGCTATCCCAAGATCAAAGTACAGGTCCGCCGCAGCCTCTCCAGCAAAATACCCTCGGAACTCATTGATGGCGATCTCGAGTTGGGCATCCTGACCTACGACCCGGAAGACGAGCGGCTGGTCTCGATCGACATCTTTACCGATCACTTGGCGTTCGTAGTCTCTCCTTCCCATCGTTTCGCGTCTCGTTCGGAGGTATCGATCGCCGAACTCGGCATGGAGACCTTCATTGCGCACAACGTCGTCTCGCCGTACCGGGCCGTGGTGCTGCGCGAATTCCAGCGCCACAAGGTACCACTCATCATGGATCTGGAGATGCCGACCATCGAGGCCATTCGCAAGATGGTGCAGCGGAACGAAGGCGTCGCGTTCCTGCCGCGGATGTGCGTGGATGAGGAGATCGGCCAGGGCATCCTGTGCGAAGTGAATGTGAAGGAGCTGCACGTGGATCGTAAGATCCGCCTGGTCTATCCGGCGCGCCGCGCGCTCAGCCACGCCGCTCAGGCATTCTTGGAAGGCGTTCAGAGCTAGCCGAGCCGCGCTCTTAACCGAGCTTTGACCGTGAGGGAGCTGTTTCCGCTATCGCGGCACGCTATTGGCGCGCGAGCGGTGAGTTCCAGCGGTCCTACTTGGCAGGTTTCTTCCTGCCCATGGCCGCTGCGATCACCGATGCCCGGTCGCCGCGGGTCCAGGCCGCCTGAGTCTGGTCCTCGGACCATCCCGCCACCCGTCCGAGCAAGATGAAAGCCGGCAGGGCATGGCTGAGCGTCTTCCACTGAGCCATTTCGACCAGCGAGGCAAGCGCACGATCGCGCACTTGCTCAAGTGTCGCGGGATCGCGCGAATCGGTCAAAATCTGCAAGGCCTTGAGCGCGTTGTTTCGATCGGTCCAGGAGAGCGAATTCAGCATCTCGATGAACCAGGTGGGTTCGATCTTGATACCGGCCCTGGGATCGAGCTTCGCCAGCACGGCGAGGGCGATCATGGAACGGGTGGCGTTGCCGCGAACGCCTGCGTCGGAGTCCTGGAGCGCATTTTGCAGACTGTCGACGATGTCCGCTTTCTGCGGTGCGTAGCCGATCACGTAGGCAGCCACCGCGCGCTGGTCCTCGTCCTGCGAATAACGCAACACGTCGCGCAGTTCCTTCAGGCGAGCCTTGGCGAGGGGAATGAACTCCTGCTGGATGGCGCGGGCGCTCGGATCCGCCATAAGGGAATGTCCGTGCGTCAGATCCTCGGCGGCGGCGTCCCGGCGTACCGCGGCTTCAAACGCCTCCAGGAACCGTCGATAGGTCGAGGTGATGTCTTCAGGAAGGTTAAGATCGCGATCCGGCGCATCGTGAAGGTCGAAGTGCGGCGCGCCCTTCTCCTCGATGCCGACGTACAAGATCATTTTGCCCGAGTCGCAGCAAACCGCTTCCAGATGCGATTCAACGACGCCCGGAATCTGATCCAGATGCTCCTCCGTGTCGCCTTTCGACGGCGGCAAAGGATCGCCTTCACGTACGGCGAGAACGTTGCGGATTCGCGACTCCGGGACCTTGCGGAGCCCGTAGAAGTCCATTACGCCGATCCGCGGAGCCTGCGCCCCAGCCAAACCGGCGAGCAATGCACCGGCGAGCGACAACTTGAGAGTTGGAATTCGCAACAACATCAATGCGACGCGCACCGCGCGTCACGGTTAACATCAAGATAAGACGCGCGGAAAATCGGGGACTGTCCCAAGCGGCGGGCTGGATCCCACTATGGTCTCGAGATCGGCTTTACACCGCGGGCGGACTGTCCCCAAGATTTTCCGCACGATAACTTTGTAAGAATTTCTGAGACAGGGTCTACGCCTGCTTTTCAGCCAGCGGTCCGATCACCGGCAGCACCCACCGCTCGCCGTTATACGCCTTGTACATCAACATGACCCACACCACCATGGTGCCCAACCAAATCACCAGATGAAGAACCAGGCTGAGCATCGCACCCAGGAACGGAATGGGGAGCAGAGCGATCGATACGATGGAGGCCGCAATGAAGGCAGCCACAGCGGCCACCCAGAAAAAAATCGACTGGAAAGCGTGAAACCGGATGGTCCGGTTTTGATTATAGGGCGCCATCACCAGGAACAGAATGCCGGTCAGAACGCCCAGGAGATAGCACAAAGCCGCGGCCATATTGTCCGTCAGGCCAGCCGCCTGCGCGCCTTGTGGCGCATATCCGCCCGGGGGCGGGGGCGCATAACCTCCGGGGGGTGGTGGCGTGTAGCCGCCTGGCGGTGGCGCGGTGTAGCCGGGTTGAGGCTGCGCCGGGGCGGCGTCCACTGGCGATCCACATTTCGCGCAAAAGCGACCTTGTACTTCCGTTCCGCAATTCGGGCAGAATGCCATAGTTCCTCCGTCCCTAACTCTACTTGATGCCATGAACTTAAGCAATACACATGTGACAACATGCTTTAAGAGGACATGACCGCTATGCCACGTCTCCTGTTGGCGCCCGCGCTGCTGATCACCGCCTGGCTCTTTCCCCCCACGCTTGCGGCGGCCGATCACGAACTCAAGGTTTCGCCTCAAACCGTCGCTTGGGGCTACTACTGGTCCGAGGCTAAGCCGGTGCTGACGGTCAAGTCCGGAGATACGGTCGAGATCCATACGGTTTCAGGATCTCCGCAGCGTCTTCAGGAGGCGGGCGTCCCGGCCGCGCAGATTCAGCCCGAATTGAGCGATATCTACGCGCATCAGCAGACCATCGATCGTGGACCGGGCGGCCACCTGCTTACCGGACCGGTGGCGATTGAAGGAGCACAACCAGGCGATGTTCTCGAGGTCCGGATCCGTGAACTCCGGCTCGACGTGCCGTACGCCTACAACAACTACCGGGGGACCGCGGGCTTTCTCCCGGAGGACTTCCCGGAAGCGCGGATGAAGATCATCCCGCTCGACCGCGAGCGCATGATTGGCCACTTCGGTCCGGGCATCGACATCCCCCTCAAGCCGTTTTTCGGCAGCATGGGCGTTGCGCCGCCACCCTCGGCGGGCCGGGTAAGCAGCGCGCCTCCAGGCACCCACGCCGGCAATCTGGACAACAAGGAACTGGTGGCGGGAACCACGCTGTACATCCCGGTCCACGCGCCGGGGGCTCTTTTCGAGGTGGGCGACGGACACGCCGGCATGGGCAATGGCGAAGTGGATGTAACCGCGATGGAGACCTCCCTCACCGGCGTCTTTGAGTTCATAGTGCGTCACGATATGCATCTCAACTGGCCGCGCGCGGAGACGCCCACGCACTACATCACCATGGGTCTCGACCCCGATCTCACGGCGGCCACCAAGATCGGGGTGCGCGAGACCATCGATTTTCTGGTGAACGAAAAGAAAATGAGCCGTCAGGATGCCTATATGTTCGCCAGCGTCGCGGTGGATTTCGAGATCACGCAGTTGGTGGACGGCACCAAGGGCGTGCACGGAATGATAGCGAAAAGCTTGTTCACGAAGTGATATCGCGAGTGTCTCGTCCCGTAAGCTCGTAATAGTTGAGTCTGCAAGGCATCCGGCGGCCATAATGAATATATGGAGTGTTTTTGCGGTCTCTAATCGTCAAGCTGCGCCAATGGATCGACGAGCTCCTGCGTAGTGAAAACCAACTGGCCCTGGTCCTGAGCCTGGTGATCGGCGCGCTGGTCGGTCTGGTGACGGTCGCCTTCATTCTCCTCACCGGACGTCTGGCAGCTCGCATGTATCCGGCGGGAGGGGCCGGATGGCGCCGCATCCTGGTCCCGACGCTGGGGTCTTTCGTCACTGGTTATCTGCTGTGGCGTTTCTTCCCACTGGCGCGCGGTAGCGGTATTCCTCAAACCAAGGCCGCGCTCTTTATTCAAGACGGAAAAATCACGTTCCGCACGGTGGTGGGCAAGTTCTTGTGCTGCTCGGCATCGCTCGCGAGCGGGATTGCGCTCGGCCGGGAGGGCCCTTCGGTTCATGTGGGAGCCGGGCTTGCGTCGGTGATCGCGCGCAATCTCGGCATGAGCCGGGAGCAAGTGAAGGCCATGGTGCCGATCGGATGTTCGGCGGCGCTGGCGGCGGCGTTCAACACGCCCATCGCAGCCGTGCTCTTCTCGCTCGAGGAAATCATGGGCGACCTGCACGCGACGGTTCTGGGCACGGCCGTCCTCAGTTCCGCCACGTCGTGGATGGTATTGCACCTGGTGCTGGGCGACGAGCCTCTGTTTCATGTCTCCGGCTACCGGCTCGTGAATCCGTGGGAGCTTGCCGTGTATGTGGCGCTCGGCGTGGTGGGCGGTCTCGGATCGGTCGCGTTCGTCAAATTGCTGCTGCGGCTGCGCCTCTGGTTCGCAGATCTGCCGAAAAGAACGGCCTGGTTCCAGCCGGTCGCGGGCGGGCTGACGGTGGGCGTCATGGGCTACTTCGTTCCGGATGTGATGGGCGTCGGTTACAGCTACGTGGAAAAGGTTCTGAACGGAGACGTCATTCTGCAAATGGTGGTGCTCCTCGCGATCCTCAAGATTGTGGCCACCGCCATGTGCTACGCCTCCGGCAACGCGGGCGGCATTTTCGGCCCCAGCCTCTTCATCGGGGCGACCATCGGCGCCGCGGTGGGAGAGGTTGCGCATCACTTCTTTCCGGGTTCCACCGCCGGTCCCGGCGCCTACGCGCTGGTCGGCATGGGGACCGCGTTTGCGGGTATCGTGCGCACGCCGCTGACGTCGGTGATCATGATCTTCGAAGTGACTCGCGACTACAGTATCATCGTGCCGCTGATGATCTCCAATCTGATCGCGTACTTCATCTCCTACAAGCTTCAGCGAGAGCCGATTTACGAAGCGCTGGCGCGTCAGGACGGGGTGCATCTGCCCAAGTCCGGGGGGCGCTCGCAATCCGAGGGTTCTCTGGTGTCGCATGTGATGCGTCCAGCCTCCAGTGCCCTTTCGAAGGAAATGACCGTCGTGGAAGCCCTGGACCGGATAGACCGCGGCTCGCCGAACGACGGGCGCTCCATCGTGTGGCCCGTGGTGGACCAATATGGATTACTCGGGACGATTAGCAAGGCCCAGCTTGAGGCGGCGGCCACCGGCGATTCGCGTAACCAGCGTCTGGTGGACCTGTTCCGCGAAGCATTGCGCCACAATCCCGCCGCAGGCGAACTCCCGCACGTTCACCCCGACCATAGCCTGCATTTCGCGCTCGAGCGTATGGGATCGGGCAGCCTTGAGATGATTCCCGTGATCAGCCGGGCCAATATCCGCGAGCTCAAGGGTTTCCTCTTGCTGGACGACGTTCTGCACGCCTACGGCATTACCCGCTCGCCCGGTATGTTGGATCTGCCGGGGAGTACCGACCGGCAGAGGAGTCCACATGACAGGGCGTGAGTCCGCATTTTCGAAACCGTCGTTCCTGCGGACATCCGTTCTCACTATCGCCGGGATCGCCATCTTATTTTCCATCGACACGTTTCTCGCGAGCAAGGAACGGTCGGAAAGTCGGGTGGAAGGGCAGCGGCTCTACGATGCCGGCCAGCGTCTCATGCAACAGGGACTCAGCGTGGACGCCGAGAACCAGTTCCGAGCCGCGCTTTCGGTGGCTCGCGACAACCAGCAGTATCAGCTCGCGCTTGCGCGGGCCTTGACAGCGGCTGGCCGTCTCTCGGATGCCGAAGCGAACTTGGCCGATCTGCTGCAGAGGGATGGCACTGGAGGTGAACCGAATCTTGCGATGGCTCGCGTCCTCACGAAGGAAGGGCGCATCCCCGAGGCGATTTCTTACTACCATCGAGCGATCTACGGCCAATGGAAGCAGAACGCGCTGGCCAATCGCATGCAGGCCCGCATCGAGCTGATCGACCTGTTGGTTTCGAGGAACGAGAAAGCTGGACTCCTGGCCGAGTTGCTGCCGCTTCAGGAGGAGGCTCCGGACGACGTCAAAACGAAAATGGAACTCGGCCGTCTCTTCATCGCCGCCGGATCTCCAGCCCGCGGCGCTACCGTGTTTCGCGATGTGCTGAGGGAAAAACCGCAGGACCCGGATGCTCATGACGGGCTGGGAGAAGCCGAATTTGCCACGGGCAACTACCGGACCGCGGCGGCTCAATTTCAAACGGTTCTGCGTTTTCGGCCGGACGATAACAACGCACGCCAACGGGTGGAAATCTGCAACCAGGTTTTGACCCTCGATCCGGCGCAACGAGGTCTGAGCGTCGAAGAACGCTACCGCCGGAGCCGGAAACTTCTGGACCTCACTCTGAACGATGCCCGCCCGTGCGTCTCATCGAACGCTTCACGGGATTTGATCGATACCGCGGAAAAAGCGCTCAAACAGCGAGTGCCGGCGTCCAGGCAAGGCCCCGCCTACGAATCGAATCTGGACTTGTCGGACCAGCTCTGGCAGGCTCGCAAAACAGAGTGTGGCGCATCCGCGGTTCCCGCCAACGAACCGTTGTCCCTGGTGCTCAATCGATTGGCCCAATAGCGGCCCGCGAGAATTCGCCCGCTCACGGGCTAGCTGATAATGCCCTTGCGCACGGCGTACAGAATCAGATCCGGCACGCTGTGGAGATTCAGCTTCTGCAAAATGTGGGTGCGATGGGTTTCCACCGTGTACACGCTGAGACTGAGCAGGTTGGCGACTTCCTTATTGCTCTTGCCCTCGGCCACCAGTTGCAGCACCTCGCGCTCGCGGTTGGTGAGCAGTTCATAGCTATCCTCGGCGCCCATTTCATGAAGCTGGTGCACGTAGTCTTCCTTGAGGATGCGTCTCACGGCGGGGCTGAAGAACGACTTGCCTTCGGTAATGGCGTGGATCGCGGCGATCAGGTCCGCTTCCGCCGAATCCTTCAGCAGGTAGGCGCGCGCCCCGGCCTTGAGCGACCGGATCACATAGCTCTCATCGCTGTGCATGCTGAGGATCACGACCGCGATGTCCGGACTTCGCGAGACGATCTGCCGGGTCGCCTCGACTCCGTTCAGGTGCGGCATGGCGATGTCCATCACCACCACATCCGGCTGCTCGGAGGCCGCTAGCTCCACCGCCTCGCGGCCGTTCGAGGCTTCGCCGACCACTTGCAGGTTCGACTGACGTTCGAGCAACAGGCGCAGGCCGCCGCGCATGACGGTGTGGTCATCGGCCAGAACAATACGGATGGACCTCGTGGGTGCTTCCATGCTTCAACTCCGCTCTTCAAATCACGACAGGCAGCTCCGCGGCCACCGTGGTTCCCCGGCCCGGGAACGAATCGACCAGGAACGTGCCGCCCAGATGGTTGACGCGCTCTTCCATGCCCACCAGGCCCAGGCCTCGCGTGCGAACCGCGTCGAAGCCGCGACCGTCGTCTTCGACCGAAAGCAAAATCTTCGACGGTTCCTGGCGCACCAGCACTTTGACCGAGCGCGCCTGGGCGTGACGGGCGCAGTTGTGCAGGGCTTCCTGCACCACACGGTAGATGCAGGTCTTGTGCTCATCGGAGAGCGCTGCGGTTTCCTCTGCCGCCACCTGCACCCGCATTCCGGTGCGCTTCGATACTTCGCGCGCCTGCCATTCGAGCGCGGGAACCAGCCCGAAGTCGTCGAGCATCGAAGGCCGCAGCAGCAGCGTCATATTGCGGATCACGTTCACGCTCGCTTCGGCCAGGCGCTTGATCGATTCCACATGGCGGCGCACTTCGGCGGAATCCGTCGAGACGCTGGCGGCCGCATTGCCGGCTTCCATGAGCAGCGCGGAGAGCGACTGGCCCACTTCATCGTGCAGTTCGCGGGAGATGGCGCGGCGCTCTTCTTCCTGCGCGGAGACCAGCCGGGCGGATAGTTCCTTCAACTCCTGCCGCGCGCGCACTCCTTCTTCGAAGCGCTTTTCCAGCTCGCTTTCGAGCCGCAACGTGCGCCAGATGGTGAAGGCCGCAAGCATCAGGCCGGCGCTAAGCGTCGCGCCGAGCATCAGGCCGATCCGGAGCTGCAGACGATCGAAGGTTATATTGAGCTGGGTGTCGCCCGAACTCAGCTCGCGAGTGCTGATCTGATCGATACGATCGATCAGACTCAACATCGCGGTTCGCCGCCGGACCAACTCCCCGGATAGAAACGACGCCCGGTGCTGGCCCTGGGCGTCCGGCGTCTGCGAAACGGCCTCCAGCAATCGCCAGTAATCCTGCACTTCGGCTTCCAGGCTTTGCAGCGGCTCGGCCTCCACCGGATCGAGCGCCGCGGCGCTTTCCCGGAGGGCCCGGTCCGTCTCCCGCCGGATGGCGGTCCATTTTTCAACCTGGGCGCGCGCCACGGCGTGGTCTTCCGAGAGCAGGTAGTCGCGCATCACGATCGCGGACTGGTAGATCCCTGAACGCACCTGACTTAAGGCCCGGCTTCTGCGCAGATAGGAATCGCGTATTTGGGCGTCGCTCGATCGTACCTGGCGCAGCACCAGCACTGCGTCGGCGCCTGCCACCAGCATGAGGGCGAGCAGCCCCCCGAATCCCGCCAGCAGCAGCCGGCGTCCACCGCGCAGTGGACCTATTGCCATCTTGCCATCGCTGAACCTCAGTCTACAGGACATGCGTCCGAAGGGAATACCGTCTCAACAGGATTGCCGGGAATGTGTAAAATAGGCGTTACTTGACCTAAGATCAAGTAGATTTTTGCAGAGGCCAGGACATCCCGGCCTGAGGAATGAGAGGACCCCATGAAACATAGCATTTTTGTGTTGTTAGGAACTGCGACTTTGCTTTCTACCGCGGCTTGCCACAAGGCCAAGCCGGTAGCATCGACTCGGCCGCCAGACACCACTCCGGTAGCCGCGGCCAGCCCGACGCCGAGCGCGCCGAGGTCCTCCGGCGCCCCGGCGTCTCCGGCAGCGCCGGCCCCCGCCGCCCGCCCTCAAGCGGTCATGACGCCGGCACAACGCGCGGACCTCAATGAAAAGCTGGCTCGGCTCGAAGATGCGCTGTTTGACTTCAACAAGAGCACCATTCGCACGGACGCTACCACGGCGCTCCGGGACGACGTGGGCGTGATTCGCGACATCCTGGCCAACTTCCCCAGCCAGAAGCTGCTGGTCGAAGGCCATTGCGACGAACGCGGCTCGGACGAATATAACCTCGCCCTCGGCGACAAGCGGGCGCACGCGGTGGAGGATTTCCTCTCCACCATGGGTATTCCGCAGTCGCAATTGACGGTGATCAGCTACGGCCGCGGCCGTCCGGTATGCACGGATCAGACCGAACAGTGCTGGCAGCGGAACCGGCGGGCGCACATGACCGCGGCGCCGTAATTCTTTCTTCGCGTACGTTTCTTCTTGGATTTTTGGAGCCCTTCAGTAGTGACATGCCTTTTCTCCCGGCGCCGAACCGGGAGAAAAGGCCTTTCCTCAGTAAACATCGCGCACAACGCAGCGGGCCGCGATTGTTTTCACCCACCAGCGAGCGCGTCCGGCGCTGTGCGCTCTTCAGTAAACATCGCGCACAACGCAGCGGGCCGCGATTGTTTTCACCCACTAGCGAGCGCGTCCCGCGCTGTGCGCTTTCAATTGAATCGCTGGTAAACTGTCCTCATACCGCGCGATCGAGGGCGCGAACGGAGGACTTCGCATGAATTGGTACTACGCGGACGGCGGTAGGCAGGTGGGGCCTGTCGACGAGTCCGCTCTCGATTCTCTGCTGGCCACCGGCGTGGTGCGGGACGATACTCTGGTGTGGCGTGAGGGCATGCCTACGTGGCAGCCGCATGCCGCGGTCCGCGGCGCGCGTCCTGCCGCGCCGAATCCGGTAATGGCTCCTCCCGCAGCGGAAATGCGCTACTGCGGCGAATGCGGGCGGCCGTACCCGGCTTACGAACTGGTCGCGATCGGGGGGGTGTCCGTTTGCGCCGCGTGCAAGCCGGTTTACATGCAGCGCATGCGCGAAGGCGGCCAGGCCATCGGAGGCATGCGCTACGCGGGTTTCTGGATCCGCTTCGTCGCTCGAATCATCGATGGCGTGCTTCTTGGAATCGTGGGCGCGATGATTCGCCTTCCCTTGATGGGGGTCATGGGATTCGGTCCGCGCGGAATCGGGTCGCTTGCCATGGTGCCGATGATGGTGGGCTTGCTCGGCATCACGACGCTGCTCAGCGTCGCCATCGCCGTCGCCTACGAGGTGTATTTCGTTTCGACGCGCGGCGCCACTGTCGGCAAGATGGTGATGGGACTGAAGATTGTTCGCGCCGACGGTTCTCCCGTATCGGCCGGCCTCGCGGCGGGACGGTATTTTGCCCAATGGATCAGCGCGTTTATCTTCATGATCGGCTACATCATGGCCGGCTTCGACGAGCAAAAACGCGCTCTGCACGATCGCATCTGCGAGACCCGCGTCATCTACGCGAGATAGCATGAGCGCGCCCGCCATCCGCTGTGGCGCCTGTTCGCAGGTCATCTCAGAAGCCCGCACAGGGCCAGCGAGGCCCCCCAAATTAGCGGGAACCCTAAGCGTCTCCCCCGAGCGAGGCTCCGTTGTGCGGGCGAGTTCCTCAGAAGAGGCCTGGAATCGCGCGTCCGGAGTACATTGTCCTGCTTGCCGGGAGACCCTGCACGTGACCGTATACCCGGCGATCGAGCGTTCCACATCCGGCGCTCTGCCGGAGGCCCTGCACACGGAAAGCGAAGCAAGCTGCTTCTATCACCCGCAGAGCCGCGCCGTGCTTCCCTGCGATGAATGCGGGCGATTCCTCTGCCGCCTGTGCGAACTCGATGTCGGCGGCCGGCACCTGTGCCCGGGCTGCTTCGACGCGGGCGTGCGGGAGCGCAAGATCGAGGGCGTCGAAACGCGGCGAACCATGTATGACTCGATCGCGCTGGCGCTCGCTACGCTCCCTGCGCTGATGATTTGGCCGGCCGTGTTCGGAGCGCCCGCGTCGCTCTATTACGTGATGCGTTATTGGTCGGCGCCGGGGAGCCTGGTCCCCCGCACTCGTTTTCGTTTCTATGTCGCCGGCCTGCTCGCGCTGTCGGAAATCGTGGGGATGGGACTCCTGATCCGGCTGATGGTTCTGACGTCGGCCTCCAGGCCATGATGGCGAGCCAACCTTGGATGTATCGCCGGCTTACTGGAAAGAACCGGCGCCTGACGGGTCACACCCAGTTATGGCTGGGCCCGGACCATCTGCTGCTGGTCAACTCCTCCCGATTCGTCGAACACTACCAGCGCTTCGCCCTCGCTGACATTGCCGCGATCGTCGTCACCGATGGACCCGCCGCGACCGTCTCCCGATTCATCGGCGCGGCGGCCTCCGTGGCATGGACGTCCCTGGCGCTCACGGTCGCCTCGACCTTCGCCGTGCGGTTCTTCCTTCTGACGGGCGTGGCGGCAATTGCGCTCGTGCTTCTCGATATCCTTCGCGGTCCCCGCTGCCGCTGTCATCTCTACACGGCGGTGAGCCGGGAATTACTGACGCCGGTTTCCCGGCAGCGGGTCGCACGCGCGTTCCTTGCCGCGATCGGCCCGGCCATCGAAGCGGTGCAGGGAACTTTCCCTCCGGAGCGGATCGCGGAATTAGGGCGGATGCGCGGAGCATCTCCACTCACGGACCCGGGCGCGGAGCCGCCGCATGTGCCGCCGGCGCGAAACTACGTTCAGGAGGTGCTCTTCGGACTGCTTCTTCTGGACGCCGTGTTTTTATGGATCGCCTCACGCTGGTCGTTTTCGGAGGCGCCCGGCCTGCTGATGACGTTCTACTTTGCCGAGATTGTGCTGATCGTGGTGGCCCTAGTTCGTGACGCGCGGGACATCCGCCGCTTTTCCTACGCGATCCTGGCCGTGGCGCTGATCTGCTACGCGGCCGATCTGGTGAATGTGGGGCGGGACGCGGCGGGTTGGTTTATGCAGGTGGCGCAGTCCGCGCAGGTGGGCGGGCAACCGCCGGCTGTCTTCTGGACGCCGTCGGCACGGCAAACCCTGTTTGCGGAAGCGTGGAGATGCGTCGCCGGGGCGGCGGGCTGGTTGGCGATTTATGCCGAACGGCAAACAGGACCTGCTTCGTGAGCGATCGGCCATGAGCAATTTAGTTCACGAACGATGCCGGAATCACCCCTCCCGGGAAGCCGCGGCGCGCTGCCCGGAGTGCCGCCGGTTCTTCTGCCGCGAGTGCGTCACTGAGCACCAAGGCCGCATGATGTGCACGGCGTGCGTCGAGCGGCTGGCGTCCACCCCCGGCGCTCGATCCTCCCGCAGTGCGATCTGGCTGGTGTTGTCGGCCGGAGGAATGATGCTCGCGTGGATGATGTTCTATTACATGGGCATGAGCCTGGCGCGTATCCCTTCCACGTTTCACGGCGGAACACCATGAGCGGACCCTCCATGGAACCAGCACGCGGCGCGGTAGACCTGCTCGAAGAGTCGGTGGGCCTGTTGCGGGACGCGCCCGCGCGGACGATCGCGATCTATCTGGCCGGTGCGGTCCCCTTCACGCTGGCGCTCCTGTACTTCCTCGCGGACATGACCCACAATCCGTTCGCGATGGAGCGTCTGGCAGCCGAATCGTTGGGCGTCGCGGCCATGTTCGTCTGGAAGAGCTTCTGCCAGGCCCTGTTCATGCGGCGGCTTCACGATCAGCTCTCTCCCGCCTTGGCCCCCTTCCAGCCTGTGCGGGTGTTTGCGATTCAGTGTTCGATACAGCCCCTCGGCCTGATCGCGATTCCCATCGGTCTGCTCATTACGATTCCGTTCGCCGGGATCGCCGCTTTTTTCCGCAATGTCGCGCTGTTCGCGGCTCTGGGCGATGCCGGTCCCGTCCGCGCGGCGCGCAAGCAGGCCGCTCTCTGGACGCGCCAAAATTGGGGAGCGCTGGCGATTGTGGCACTGGCCGGATCGCTTCTTTTTGCGAATGTTCTCTTATTGCTGTTCCTGTTGCCGCAATTGGCCCGTACTTTTCTCGGGATTGAGGGAGATCTGGTGCGTTTGGGTGTGGGGATTCTGAACCTAACCACTACGGCGGTCGCAGCCGCGGTCACCTGGATGGCAGTGGATCCTCTGCTCGACGCCTTCTACACGTTGCGATGCTTCCATGGCGCTTCGCTTTCAACCGGAGAGGACCTGTTGGCGGCGATTCGCCGGGCGGCGATCACGGCCACGGTTTTTGCCGGACTCGTCTTCTTTCTGTGTGGGATCGCGCCTCGGGTTGCGCTTGCCCAGGCTCCGCCATCGGCTGTTCCGGCGAGTGCCGCCGATCGCGCTCTCCTCGCCCGTGTCCCCGCGATCGATCCACCCAGCCTCGGTCGCAGCATCGATCAAGTAATCCGCCGGCGCGAGTTCACCTGGCGCGCGCCGCGCCCGCAAGGGGAAGAGTCGCAAGAGCTCCGGCCAAGTTGGCTCCGCAGTCTCCGTGAGATGTTGCGTGGGCTGGGCAAAGAGCTCGGGAATTTCTGGGAAGGCCTGATGAAGTTGCTTCGGGGGGAGGCCCCGCCGGAGGGTCCGGAAGGACGTACCGACGCGGCGGCCACGCGCCGCATACTGGAAGTGTTTCTGGCCGTGGCGGCATTTCTCGCAATCGCCGCGGCGGGGCTGTTCGTTCGCGCACAGCGAAGGAAGCGCGGTCCGGTGAGCGCCCGGGCGGCGAGCGCCTCGCCGGCGGTGAATCTGGCCGACGAATCGCTGAGCGCCGATCAGCTTCCGGAGGAGTCCTGGCGACGGCTCGCGGAGGAGTGGCTGGCGAAAGGAGATTGCCGCCTGGCTCTGCGGGCGCTGTATCTTGCGGGCTTGAACTACTTGGGCGAGCGCGATCTCATTTCGATCCGGCGGTGGAAGAGCGGACTCGAGTATAGCCGCGAGCTGGAACGGCGTGCCCGGGCAAGAGCAGCGGTCGGGCCGGAGATCGCGCCGGTTTTCGCGCGCAACGTGGCGCTGTTTGAACGCGGATGGTACGGGCTGCACGCCGTGGATCGATCCATGGTGGAGGATTTCGCGGCCGGCCTGGATCGGATCAGGGATGAGATTGGGAACCATGCCGAACGCGTATAACGGACGGGACGGGCATCGCAGGTGGTGGTGGGCGCTCGGCCTGGCGCTCGCCGTCCTGCTGGTCTGGGGGCTCGAGCAGGTGGTGGTGACGCCGCTTGAAACCGGCGAAGTGTACCCACCATATTCGACCTTGCGATCGGATCCGGTCGGCGCAAGAGCGTTGTATGAGAGTCTGGCCGAACTGCCCGCGCTGGAGACGGAACGGCTTTACAAGGCCCGGACCGTTCTGGACGCGAAGACGGTCTTGTTTGTACTCGGGGTAGAGCCGAGCGGATGGTCGAGCATCGAACAGAAGACGCTCACCGAATACGAAAATCTGCTCGCCGGCGGCGGACGGCTGGTCATCGCGTTTCTCCCCGTAAACGCGCCCACGCGGCCGCTGGTCGCCAGAGTAGTGGAAGATCGCTGGCATGTCGCGTTGGCCTACCGGAAGGCGCCCGGCGAAGGGATATCGGAAGGGTCCATGCCCCGCCACTCGGCGCTGTACTTCAAGCCCGGCGGCGAATGGCGGACTCTATCCGAAAAAGACGGCGCGCCCGTGGCGGTCGAGCGGAATCTTGGCGGAGGCGCCGTCGTTTTGGTGGCCGATAGTTATCCGTTGAGCAACGAAGGGCTGCGCGACGCGCGCGACGCGGATCTGATTGCGAAGCTGGCCGGGCCGGCGCGGCATATTCTTTTCGACGAAAATCATTTCGGCGTGATCGAGACGGGCAGCGTCGCGCAGTTGATGGAGAAATATCATTTGCTCGACGCGGCGGCGATGCTCGCGCTTGCCGCGGCGTTGTTTTTGTGGCGAAGTGCATCGAGTTTCCTGCCTCCGCGCGAGGTCCCGCCGGAAAGCGCCGTCGCCGGACGCGATTCGCTCGAAGGTCTTGCGGCCTTACTTCGACGCAGTGTGACGGAGCAGGAGTTGCTGGACGCCTGCTACGCGGAGTGGGTACGGACGCCCGGGTCCGCGCGAGTTGGGCGCGATCGGCACGCGCGCGAAATCGAAGACGAAATCACCCGCGCGGGGAAGCGCGATCCAGTGGAGCGGTATCGCGCGGTCTGCGAGATATTGAATGCATCGCCGCGGTCGCGAACCAAAGCCTTAACTGCACGCGGCGCAACCTCAGGCGGTGCAATTCATACACGAGATAGGGGCCAACATTGACGGAACGACTTGACCAATTGCATCGGACGCTCGAGGCTACCCGGCCGGAGGTCCGCAAAGTAATCCTCGGGCAGGACGCCGTGATCGAGAGCGCTCTGATCGTCATTCTTACCGGGCAACATGCCCTGGTCGAAGGCGTGCCGGGCGTCGCCAAGACGCTGCTGGTGCGAACGCTCGCCAGCGTTCTCGGCTGCGATTTCGCGCGCATCCAGTTCACGCCGGATCTGATGCCCGCCGACATCACCGGTACCAACATTTTCAATTTCCAGCGGAACGAATTCACGCTTGCCCGGGGTCCGGTGTTCACGTCGTTTCTCCTGGCCGACGAAATCAACCGCGCCCCCGCCAAGACGCAATCGGCGCTCCTGCAGGCGATGCAGGAACGCACCGTGACCATCGATCGGGAAACCCACGCGCTTCCCGGTACGTTCACGGTCTTCGCCACGCAGAACCCCATCGAGTACGAGGGCACTTATCCGTTGCCCGAGGCGCAAAAGGACCGCTTCCTGCTGAAGATCGCGATGTCGGCTCCGGAGCGTGACGATGAGATATCGCTCGCCGCGCGGACGCTGGGCGGGAACGCTCCGGAAGCGTGCCTGGAGCGCGGCGATGTCCGGGCCGTGCTTTCAGCGGGCGAGCTCACCCGGGCGCGGGCCGCTCTTGAGGACGTCGCGACGCGCGCGGAGCTCGCCGGGTATGCGGTGGATATTAGCCGGCGTACCCGTTCGCACGAAGCCATTCTGGTGGGTGCGGGCCCCCGTGCGACCCAGGCATTGGTCCTCGCCAGCCGTGCCCACGCCGCGCTCGCCGGCCGCGATTTTGTAACGCCCGACGATGTGAAAGCGATGGCCTTGCCCGTGCTGGAACATCGCCTGATCCTGCGGCCGGAGTTCGAAATGGAGGGAATGACGGCGGCCGAAGCCATCAGGAACATTCTCGAAAGCGTGACGGTGCCGGTGTGACCGTGGAGTCCATGAGACTGGTTCCGTCCACGCGATTCATCGCTCTGGTAGCGATTCTCGGGTTTCCGGCGGCCGTGGCCGGCGCGATCGAGCCAGCGGCCAAACCCGCGGCGATCGCCGTGATCGTCACTTTGGCGGCGGCAGCCTGCTTGGATGCCTTGTTACGCGGCCGCGCGCTGGCGGGGCTGCGCGTCGAACTGCCGGCGCTGGTCCGTTTCTTCAAAGATCGACCCGGTGAAATTCGCATTCGCGTCCATAATGAAGTCGGGCGGCGACGGACGGTGCGGTTCGGATTGGTCGCGCCGGATGGGGTGGATGCCCCGTTCGAGGAACAGGTGGTGGACCTGCCAGATGGCGCGCAAGCCGCCGAATTCGCCTGGTCTTGCACGCCCCGCAGGCGTGGACAGTATCGTCTACATGCCTCCTATCTCGAAGTGCCGTCGCCGCTTGGGCTGTGGCTCGCGCGGCGCCGCGATCCTGCCGCGGTTGAGATCCGCGTCTACCCGAATCTGCGGCGCGACGCTGCACTGCGCGCATTGAGAAGAGGAGTCGAAGGCTCGCATGCTTTACGCCAGGTCGGCCGCGGGCGGGAGTTCGAAAAACTGCGCGAGTACATCCCGGGAGACAGCTCCGACGAGATTCATTGGAAGGCGACCGCGCGTCGAGGCCATCCCGTCACCAAGGTATTCCAGATCGAGCGGACTCAGGAAGTCTATGTAGTGATCGATGCGGCCCGGCTCTCCGGACGGACCATCGGCGCGGAGACGGCTCTCGAACGCGCCATCAACGCTACTCTGCTGGTCGCCGCGGCGGCCGAACGGCGCGGCGATCGGTTCGGCCTCGCGGTATTCTCGAACCGGGTCCAGGCCTTCACTCGGGCCGGTGGCGGCAAGGCCCACTACGCGGCCTGCCGCGACGCGATCTATCCACTGCAACCCCGCCAGGTCTCGCCGGACTTCGAGGAGATCGCGACCTTCCTGCGGCTCCGTTTGCGGCGGCGGGCGCTGTTGGTATTTCTGACGTCGCTCGACGACCCGGTACTTGCCGAGAGTTTTACGCGAGCCACGCGGCTGCTGGCGAAGCGTCACCTGGTGCTGGCCGGGATGCTGCGGCCGCCCTCGGTTCAGCCGCTGTTTCACGATGCCCGGGTGGATTCGGCCGCGGATATCCACCGTCATCTGGCGGGCCATCTGTCGTGGCGAAAGTTGCGGGAACTGGAAGCCGCGCTCGCCCGGCAGGGCATCCGTCTGGCCCTGCTCGAACCGGATTCCTTCAGCGCGAGCGTGATTGGTCTTTACGATGAAGTGAAGCAAAGGCAACTGCTATGATCGTCGACTTGGCGCGCTTCGTCGAGACCGCGCGTCCTCATTGGAATACGCTGGGGAAGACCCTCGACTGGATCGAAGCGAACCCCGGCCGCCGGCTCACCGTCGAGGAGGCCGAAAATCTCCACATCCTGTATCAGCGCGCTTCGGCGGACCTGGGACGGGTGGCGCCGCTCACCTCCGAATCCGAATTGCACCGCTACCTGGAATCGCTGGTGGGCCGCGCCTACGCCGAGATTCACGAGATGCGCGAACGCAAACGGTTCCGGCCGTGGCGATGGTTCACCCGCGAATTCCCGCGAACGTTCCGGCGGCACATGCGAGGTTTTCAACTGGCCGTGGCTTTGACCGTTGCCGGCGCGGCATTCGGCGCCTTGGCGGTACGCATCGATTCCGGAGCGAAGGCGGTGCTGCTGCCCATCGAAGGATTGCAGATGACGCCCGCTCAGCGCGTGGAACGCGAGCGTCAAATGCAGGGGAGGGACCTCGCGGGACACAAGAGCGGCTTTGCGGCGCAATTGATGACTCACAACACGCAGGTGGCGCTCACCACGCTCGCGCTCGGGATGACGTTCGGTTTCGGAACCGTGATCCTGCTGTTTTACAACGGCGTGGTTCTGGGCGCGGTGGCGTTCGACTACGTCGCAGGTGGCCAGACGGTCTTTCTGATGGGCTGGCTGCTGCCTCATGGCGTGATCGAAATCCCCGCGATTCTGGTGGGCGGCCAGGCCGGCCTGGTGATCGCCTACGCGCTGATCGGTTGGAGAAGCCGCGTCGCGCGGGCGGAGCGTCTGCGCCAGGTTGCGCCCGACGTGGTGACGCTCGCGGGCGGAACCGCGGTAATGCTCGTGTGGGCGGGCATCGTGGAGGCGTTTCTCTCGCAGTATCACGAACCGGTCGTCCCCTACGGCTGGAAGATCGCCTTCGGACTGATCGAAGCCGCAGGTCTCGCGTTGTTTCTGAGTCTGGCGGGGAGAACGGACCCGCAGTGACACGTTCCGGTATTCTGACCATTCGCACACCGGAGGGCATCGAGTTCACCCTGCTTCTGGCCGGACCGGTGACCCGGATGCTGGCGCTCGCGATCGATCTCGCCGTGATCGGCGCGGCCGGCCGGATTTTGCAATCGGCGCTGGCCCCGCTCGGTTTCCTGGGAGCAGATACCAGCGGCGCCGTGATCGCGGTGGCCTATTTCGCGGTTTCACTCATTTACTTCGCTCTGGCCGAGTGGATCGGGCGCGGGCAAACCATCGGGAAACGGCTCTTTCGGCTGCGCGTGGTGGATGCCGCGGGTCTGCGGCTCGAACCGAGCCAGGTAGTCGTGCGGAACCTCATGCGGTTCGTCGATGCCTTGCCGGCGTTCTATCTTGTCGGAGGCGCGGCCTGCGTGGTGAATCGCTACCGCCAGCGGCTGGGAGATCTTGCCGCGGGGACGGTGGTGGTCCGCGTGCCGGGCCCGTCGCGGCCGGACCTGGATCAGCTCCTGGGAAACAAATACAATTCGCTCTCGGAACAGCGGCATCTGGCGGCCCGCCTGCGCCAAAAAGTAGAGCCGGACGTGGCCCGGATTGCGCTCGAATCGTTGTTGCGCCGCGATGAACTCGAGCCCGCGGCCCGCCTCAAACTGTTTTCCGAACTGGCTTCGGCCTTCCGCGCGATGGTGGTTTATCCGCCAGAAATCGTGGAACAGTTCTCCGATGAACAGTACGTTCGCAATGTGGTGGAGGTACTGTACCGGTCATCGAGCGACGGCGGGAGAGCGTCCGTGCCGCCGGTTCAGATCCAGGCGCCAGGGGCCCAGGCCTAGGACCTTCTCCATTGCGCCACCTCCTCTTTTGTGGTGAAGTGGGAGATGTATGAAACGCCGTAAGCTACTGCTATTTATACCGTTGATGTTGGTTTTGGCATCGTGCAGCCGCGATCCCAAGGTCCAGGCGCAGCGGTACGTGGATAACGGCAACAAGTTCTTCGAGAAGGGCAAATTGAAGGAAGCGTCGATCATGTACCGGCGCGCGCTGCAGAAGGATTTGAGGTTCGGCGAAGCCTATTATCGCCTGGGGTTGACGGATTTGCGACTGTCCAACTTCGGGGATGCGGTGCGGGCATTACGCCGGGCGGTCGAGTTGCAGCCGAACAATAGCGACGCAGCCACCAAGCTGGCGGAACTCTATCTGATCGCATCCACGCAGGATCCCGGCCATTTCACGGATCTGATGAAGGACGCCAAGGACCTAACCGACAAACTGATCGCGCAGGATCCGAATTCCTTCGACGGTCATCGTCTGGTCGGGCAGATGGCCCTGTTGAACAACGACGCGGCGACCGCGGTCGCGGAGCTCGAAAAGGCAAATCGCTCAAGGCCGTATCAGACGGATCTGGTGGGCGCGTATTTCCAGGCTCTGGTCCGGAACAATCAGACTCCCGACGCGGAGAAGCTGGCTCGCGACTTCATGGCGAAGGAGAAGGCTTTTCCGGCGGTCTACGACATGTTGTATCTTCTCTACGTTCGGCAGAACAAGCTGCCCGAGGCCGAACAGGTTCTGAAGTTGAAGGCGGAGAACAATCCCAAACAGCCGACCTACCTGCTGCAGTTGGCGGCGCATTATTACGTGGCGAAGCAGCTTGCCCAAATGGAGGCCACGATCCAGCGCCTGACCGATGAAAAGACATTTCCGGAAGGGCACTTGCTGGCCGGCGACTTCTTCTTCTATCGCACCCGCGAATATGAGCGGGCCCAGCGCGAGTACGAAGACGGGATCAAGGCTTTCCCCAAGGAAAAGGTGATTTACCAGAAGCGCCTGGTGGAACTCGCCGCCACGATCGGCAAGAGCGCCGACGCGAACCAGCTTTTGGCTACGATTCTAAAGCAGAATCCGAAGGATCCGGACGCGATCGCCATGCGGGCGGCGCTCATGCTGCAAACGGGAAACCGCGACCAAATCAATTTGGCCGCGAACGATCTGCAATCGCTAGTGACGACGACGCCGACGAATCACGTGTTGCGATTCAATCTTGCCCGGGCCCTGATCGCCAAGGGAGAGTACGAGGCGGCGCGTCTTCAACTGGAAGAGGCAGTGAAGCTTCGTGCCGACTTTGTGATCGCGCGAGAGCTGCTCGGCCGTTTGGATCTGGCACGGCGCGAGCCCGCCAAGGCCCTGAAGGAAGCCGATGGGATCCTGGCCCTGGATAAGAACAACCTTCAGGCACACCTCATCCGATCCAGCGCGTTACTGGGGGTGGGGGACAAGGATAAAGCGCGGCAGGAGCTCGATCTGATCTCCAAACTGTATCCTCAGAACCCCGATGCGCGTTATCAAATCGGGTTTCTGGCGTGGCAGGACAAGGACTATAAGAGAGCCGAGCAGGTGTTTGGCGACCTGCACCAGGCCAATCCAGGCGATCTTCGCGGGCTGATAGGGGTAGTGGAGACCATGGCGAGCGAGAACCGCATGGACGAGGCGATCAAACAGATGCAGAAGGCCATAGCAGCCGAGCCCGAGCGCCGCGACTATAAGCTGGCCTTGGCGAATCTGTATGTGCGGTCGACCCACTACGAAGAAGCCGTCCAGATCTACCAGACGTTGTTGGCGAAGGAACCGACTTCCGCGGACTTGTTGCTTAAACTGGGTGAAACCGAACGCAGGAAGGGAGACTTGAACCTGGCCATCGATTCGTTCCGCCGTTGCAGCCAGGTGGCGTTGAGCGACACCACCTGCCTGTTGCAACTCGGACTGCTGATGGACGGCACGGGCAAGCGCGAGCAGGCCAAGCCGATTTACGAACAGATCCTGAAGATTCAGCCGGACCACCCCGTGGCTCTCAATAATCTCGCCTACATAAAGGCGGAGGAAGGTGTCGACCTGGATCAGGCGCTTACCATGGCCCAGCGCGCGCTGCAAAAGGTTCCGAGCTCAGCGGAAATCGCCGATACGCTCGGATGGATCTACATCAAGAAGAATCTCAGCGACGACGCGGTGAGGGTGTTCAAGGGCCTGTCCGAAAAGGATCCGAGCAATCCGACGTTCCACTATCACTTTGGCATGGCCCTGCTGCAGAAGGGCGACCGGCCGTCGGCAAAGAAGGAACTGGAGACGGCGATGAAAGACAATCCGTCTAAAGATCAGGCCGCGCAGATTCGCGAGTTGCTGACCAAGATCTAGGAGGGTGCTGAAAAAGTCTAGGACAAGGTTGGCCGCTGATGAACACGGATAAACGCCGATTGAAAACAAAATCCTTGCCGTTCGCGAATCCGCGTCCATCTGCGTTTATCGGCGGCCAGAAGTCTTTTTCAGCAACCTCCTAGCCGGCCCAACCAACCCGTTGACTCGATTTCCTGCGGTACCCTACATCGCGCCGTTTGCGGTCTATCTTGGTTTCCTCGCCCTGCACTCGGTCTGGCGGCTTTCCGGCCTGGCCGGCCAGGTGGTGTGGATTGCGGGAACCGGCTTGGCGATCGCGCTGGTTTCGCGCTCTGTCCTCGATTTCCGTGTCTGCCAAGTGGCCGGCTCGGTGCTCGCCGGGGTGGTGGTATTCCTTCTATGGATTGGACCCGACCTCCTGTGGCCGGGCTATCGCCATTTCTGGCTGTTCGAGAACGTAATCACGGGAAAGGCACAAACCTCGCTCTCGGCCGCCGGCTTGGGCAATCCGGTCGCCCTGGCGCTGCGGACCGTCCGCGCGGTGGTCATCGTTCCGATTGTCGAGGAATTATTCTGGCGGGGGTGGTTGGCGCGCTGGCTGGTGGACGCGGACTTCCGTCGAGTGCCGCTGGGTAAGTATACGGCGGCGTCTTTCTGGATCGTGGCGGCGCTGTTCGCCATGGAGCACGGCCCGTATTGGGACGTCGGGCTGATGGCGGGCGTACTGTTCAACGGGTGGATGATGCGCACCAAGAGCCTGGGAGATCTGATGCTCGCGCACGCGGTCGCCAACGCCGGACTCAGCGCGTATGTAATCGCCGCGGGGAAGTGGGAGTATTGGCTTTGAAAAAAGGGGTTCGAGATCTGATGATGGAACAAGTACGGCCCGGGGCATCTGCTTCAGAAGCCCGGGTGGCGATCTTCGATTTTGACGGCACGCTGTCGCTGATCCGCTCCGGGTGGATCGACGTGATGGTGCCCATGATGGTGGAGATCCTGCTCGAATTGAAGAGCGGTGAATCCGAGGCGGAACTCCGCACCATCGTGGAGGAGTTCGTCTGGAAGCTTACCGGCAAAGAAACCATTTATCAAATGATGGAGTTCGCCGGTCACGTGACGCGCCGGGGCGGTTCCGCTCTCGATCCGCTCGCGTATAAGAAGATGTATCTCGACCTCCTGTGGGTGAAGATTCGCGGCCGGGTGGAGGAGTTGCGCGAAGGCCGGGTTTCTCCAGAGCGCTATCTGGTGCCGGGCTCGCGGGCGCTGCTCGAGAATTTGAAAGCGCGGGGCCTGAAAATGTATCTGGCCAGCGGGACGGACGAGATCTACATGAAGGAAGAGGCCCGGCTCCTCGACGTGGCGCGTTATTTCGACGGAGGCGTATATGGCGCGCTCGACGATTATAAGAGCTTCTCGAAGAAGATCCTGATCCAACGCATCCTTTCGAGCACCGACGTCCGCGGCGGCGAAATTGTCGGGTTCGGCGACGGCTACGTGGAAATCGAGGAAGTGAAGCAGGTGGGCGGCGTCACCGTCGGCGTCGCGACCACCGAACCCGAGTGCCGCGTGGTTGACCCGTGGAAGCGCCGGCGATTGATCGGCGTGGGCGCCGACTATATCGTTCCCAATTACCTCTGCCTCCAGCCGTTGACCGAGGCGCTTTTCTCACGGTGAACACTCTCGCGATCGACATCGGCGGCAGCAAGTTCTCGATCGCGTTGTTTCAAGACCAGCGCATGGTGCGCCGGGAAACGCGGGCGACGAATCGGGAAGGCGGCCGCGACTGGATGCTTGGTCAGATCGAGTCGATCGCGCTCGCATGGGGCCGTGAGACGGGATTCGCGCGGTGCGGCGTCGGCTTCGGTGGTCCGGTGGATTTCGCGGCTCAGCGGATCGCGCTCTCAACCCACGTCGCAGGCTGGCGGGACTTTCCTCTCCCGGAACATCTCCAGCGGATCCTGAACGTGCCGGTGACGATGGACAATGACGCGAATGTGGGCGCCCTAGGCGAGGCGATCCACGGCGCGGGCGTCGGTTGTCGTCCCCTGCTGTACGTGACGCTCTCCACCGGAATTGGGGGCGGGATCGTGCTCGAAGGCGATCGCATTTATCGCGGCGCCGATTCCTACGCCGGAGAAATCGGCCATCTGACGGTTCAGCCGGGGGGGCCGGAATGCTTGTGCGGAAGCCGGGGCTGCCTGGAACGAATGTGCTGCGGGCTTTGGCTCGAACGCGACTACGGCAAGCCCGCGCACGAACTGCTGAAGGACGCCGCATTTGTCGAGCGCTATGTGGTCCACCTGGCGACGGGTCTGAAGGCCGCGGTGATGCTGCTGAATCCCTCCCGGATCGTGATCGGAGGCGGCATCGCGAAAGCTGGTGAAGCCCTGTTTGCGCCTTTGCGCGCGGAGCTGCGAAGGCAGGTTACCACCTGGTCGCGGGCGCGATTGGACGTGGTGCCGGCCCAACTGGGTGATGACAGTGTGCTGTGGGGCGCGTTAGAGCTGACGCGAGAGCTGTAGACTTCTGAGTAACCGCCCGCAAAACGGAGCGCGGCGGCAGCGTTACTTGGCTTGTAATTAGAGTGGCGCCGCACCCTTTGCGGGCTCACTCGTCGGGTTTCTTGAATAGACTATCGAAGGCCGCCCGCGCGTCGGTGGCACTCCGCGGAGCGGGCGCATTCGGCAACGGGACGCCGGAGCCGTTTCCGAATCCGTTGGACGAGGTGGGGTGCGCGGAATCGCGCGCCACGGTGACGCGCGGATTGAACAATTCGCACTCATTCGCCTGATCCTTGGCGGCGATCCGGGCCGGCACCGGCTTCAGGCATTGAAACCGCGTCGACGGCTCGAAATGCGCGCATTGCTTGCAGCAATGCAGCGCCGCGCCGCACTTGGGGCAATTGCCGCGAAAATCGATATCGCCCGGGAGAGCTGTCGAGCAGTTGTAGCAACGGGCCGCGGTGACCGACTGCACCATCCGGGGCAGCCGCGGGCCAGTAACGTCGATTGGCGGGCGTGGACCCTGGGGGCGTGGACGCTCGTCGCGTCCCGGCCCTCCGTTTCCGGAATACTCACGGCCTGAGTCCTGATAGCCGTGTTGCCGGTACTTGCGTTCGCCTTCCATAAATGTCTTGGTTGGCTCACTCCTTTTGATGAGACTGTGAATAGAGTCTTAAATAAGACCGTAGTCAGACCGTAGGGGAAATCTAAATGTCGTCACGGGAGACAGCGGAAAACACCATTCTGGAAGCTGGCCGCTTAGGATGTCCGCTCAATGTCTAAACCACTATGTACCACGGAACGGCTACGGAATCCAGTGAATTTTTTCACCTATCTCTATTATCGGCCCTCCGGGCCCCGTGCTTTAGCGTTTCAAGCCCCTTCGGAGCTACCAGATTCGTTTCTTGACCTAGCGCATTCCCGCTTCAGCCAAGACCGGCTTCACCCGGCAAGTAACAGTGTTCTCACAAGCTTAACGTACGCAAAGACGCCCGCGTGACCTCCGGACTGGCCTAGGTGGACTCATTCGCCCATTTTAACGGTGCGTTGCAGGGCCGATTGAACGGATCGTGACAATGATTGGGACTGACCCGTAGGGAATATCCAAACCGGCCGGTGACGAGCGGGGAGAAATCGCGCCCAAACAAAACCACCGTTCCATGTTGTTCGAGCGGAGCAAGCGTCAGCACCTCGGTATCCTCGAGTTCACTGCGGGCACCCACCCGGCCGACTACGGCCTCCACGCGAACGTCCTCGGCCGAAAGCCCCGCCAGGTCCACGGCGGCCCTTAACGGGAGCGACGATCCGCTGAGAATCGCCGGTTCTGTTTCGATTCCCGGCTGAACGAATGCTACCTTGGGCCACTTTTCGGTGACGGCTCGATTCCACCGAACGTACTCGCGGGGTCCGGCAAAATGGCCGCGCAGCATATTCTGATACTCCCGATCGGCCGGCTCGTAGAGCTGCGCGCGGTACTCCTCCACCATTCGCTGGCAATTGAAATTGGCGGTCACGTATTGCAGGGATTTCTTGACGCGGTTCATCCAATCGACCGGCACGCCCTGCTCCCGGCCCGCGTAGTACAGCGGCACGATTTCGTTTTCAAGCGTGGAATACAGTCCCGCCCCGTGCGTGTCGTCGTGATGCGGGGAGTAGGGTTCCCGGCTGCCGATGGCCCAACCGCCGGAATCCTCGTAGGCTTCGTCGAACCAACCGTCGAGAATGCTGAGATTCAGCACTCCGTTGATGCCGGCCTTCATGCCGCTGGTGCCGCAGGCCTCTTCGCCGCGTTGGGGCGTGTTCAACCACAAGTCGACGCCCTGGACCATCTCGGCGGCGACGTCCAGCCCGTAGTCCTCGATGAACACCACGTGGCCGGCCAGTTCCGGGTCCCGCGAAATCTGCACGATTTCGCGAATGAGCGATTTGCCGGGGATATCCTGGGGGTGCGCCTTCCCCGCGATCACCACTTGTACCGGCATCTTGGGATTTGTCAGGATGCGTTTCAACCGGGGCAAATCGCGGAACAGGAGCGTGGCCCGTTTGTAGGTGGCAAAACGACGGGCAAAGCCGATGGTGAGCGTTTCCGGGTTCAACACTTCCTGCAGCCGCTTGATTTCGGGCGGCGGAGCTTTGCGCGCGATGGCCTTTTCGAGCGCGCGTTCCCGCACGAAAACAATCAGCCGCCGTTTGCGCCGCCGGTGGGCCTCCCAGAGTTCGGCATTGGGGATGTCGGCGGTCTGCTTCCAGATCTCCGGCGAGGCGTGTCCCTCGGGCCACTCCGGCTGCAGATACTGGTCATACAGGCCGGCCAGATCCCCATGGAGCCAGGTCGGCAGATGGACGCCGTTGGTGACGGAAGTGATCGGTACTTCCCATACCGGCAGTTGGGGCCATAACCCCTCCCACAATTGCTGCGAGACGCGCCGATGCAGTCGGCTCACGGCATTGCGGAAAGCGGACGTACGGAGCGCCGCCACCGCCATGGAGAACGGCTCGTTCCGATCCTCTGGGGCGCGGCGGCCGAGCGATAGGAGCTGATCGAGGTCCATGCCGGCCTGCTCGCAGTAGTCGCGAAAGTATTCGTGCATCAGTCCGGCGTCGAACAGGTCGATTCCCGCCGGCACCGAAGTGTGGGTGGTGAAAACGTTGCTCGACCGCGTGGCGTGCAGGGCTTCCTCGAAGGCCAGTTTCTCCTGCGTCATCAGAACCCGGATCCGTTCGACGGCCAGAAACGCCGAGTGGCCTTCGTTCATGTGGAACACGCTCGGATGGAGCCCAAGCGCGCTCAACGCGCGGAGTCCGCCAATGCCGAGAACGATTTCCTGCCGCATGCGAGTGTGCAGATCACCGCCGTAGAGTTGGTTGGTGATCTGGCGATGCGCGGGGTCGGCGTTTTGAGGTATGTTGCTGTCCAGCAGATACAGCTTCACGCGGCCCACATCGATGCGCCAAACCTTCAAGAAGACCTGCGCGCCGGCGAGTTTGACCTCCACCAAGAGCTCCTGCCCATTCGATTGGGTGACCGGTGTCACCGGCAGGGAATAGAAATCGTTCACCGGCGTATGCTCCTGCTGCCAACCGTCCGGGTCGAGCGATTGCCGCAGATATCCGTTCTGGTAAAGCAGTCCGACGCCCACCAGCGGCAGCATGGCGTCGCTCGAGGCTTTCAGATGGTCGCCCGAGAGCACCCCCAGGCCGCCCGAATAGATCGGCATGCAGTCGAGCAGGCCGTACTCCATCGAGAAGTACGCCACCAGCAGGGTGGAATCCGAATCGCCCCCAACCGAGAGGTAGGCGTCGAAGGCCTCGCAGGCCCGGCGATAGATGGCCATGTAGCGCGGATCGGCCGCGGCGCGCTCCAGGGTTGCCTGCGGAACGCGGCCGAGCATGAGAACCGGATTGTAATCGCAGGCTTTCCAGGTGGCCGGGTCCAGGCGCCGAAATGCGGCCCTCACCGAATAGTTCCAGGCCCACATCAGGTTGAGCCCCAGTTCAGACAGACGCTGTAGGGCCGGAGGCAGCGCGGGCCTCACCAGGAATTCTTTCAAGGGGTGAATCTGAAAGGACATGCGGAATACGATCGGTGTTAGCTTTTCAGCATAGCAGAGCGCGCATCCCCCTCCGTTCGCGATATCCTAGGAGCTTGCTGAAAGGGGACGGGTCGCCATCCGTCCGTTGTGAAAAGGGGACAGACAGCCTTTTTCGCAAAAAGGCCATCACGATAAGTTAAGGATTTGCGTCCTTGAAAAAGGTGTCTGTCTCCTTTTCACACTTTTTCAGCATGAAAACACGGAGACCATGAAGAACAGTAGGGTATGGGGAGCAGGGCTGCTGCTGCTCGCGTTGGCCGGCGCGGGTTGCGGGAGAGGGAAACCGATCGTCGTGGGTTCGAAGAATTCCACCGAGGATATCCTGCTGGCCGAGATCGCCGCGCAGCATTTGGAGCATCGCCTCGGGCGAAAGGTGCAGCGGAGGCTGAACCTGGGAGGCACACAGATCGTCTATCAGGAATTCCAGAACAGCGGCATCAGCTTCTACCCCGAGTACACCGGCGCGATCGAGGCGGAAATTCTGAAGGAGCAGCCTTCCACGGACGCGGCCGCTCTATTCGCGCGCGCCAGTGGAGAAATGTTGCGAGTGGGCCAGGCGGAGTTGCTCAACCCGCTGGGGATCGATAACACCACCGTGATCCTGGTGAAACGGGAAGACGCACTCCGCATGAAGGTGGAAACCCTGAGCGACGCGGCCGCCGCCAAAGACGGCTGGAAGGTCGGCGTGACCGTCGAGTTCGATGAGCGCACCGACGGCTTCCCGGTTTTGAACACGTATCATTTGCCCATGAGCGCGGCGGTTCGCAGCATGGACCTGATATCGCTTTTCCGGGCCTTCGATGCTGGGCAGTTGACCTTGATCGCCGCGAATGCTACCGACGGTCCGCTGGTTGGGCGCGATTGGAAGGCGCTACGCGACGATCGTCACGGATTTCCACCCGAGGAGGCGTGCTATCTGGTGAGGCAGGACGCCCTGGCGGGCGAACCCAGGCTCCGTGCAACGCTTTTGGAACTGTCCGGCAAGTTCAGCAATGACACCATGCGGAAATTGAACGCACAGGTGGATGTGGACCACCGTCCCCCGGCCGAGGTGGCGGCAGGGTTCCTGCAGCAAGCCGGGCTGCCGTAGCCGATCGCCCACGATGGAAGCGCGGGCGAGCTTTGCGCAGATCAGGATGCGATCCCGAACCACCGGGCCGCTACAGGTCCGGGCTGCTCCCGGGAGTGGCGCGGACGGCATGATGGCACTGAGCTTCCTGCTATCGTCTATCTCAAATGTTCGGGTTGATATGGCGTTACCGGCCGTCGCGCCAGGGCTAGACACCGATCTGGACAGGGCGAGCCAACTCCGGGCAGAAATCGCACTGTTCGGTAAGTGTGCAGGCGGCGCGCCAGCAGGTTACGTCCCGGGTGAGGGCGAGCGAAAGGCGTGAGAGTTTGTCCACGCCGCGGCCCTTTACTAAGACCAAATCGCCCGGGCTAAGCTCGCGTTTTAGGAACTCGACAGCCTGTGGCAGGGACGGAAAGGAGAAGGCATTCTTTGGATCCATCCCCGCGCGCACCGCGTTCGCCGCTGTCTTCGCCGCCCGCTCGCCCACGAATACGCAGACATCCGCGCAGTTGGCGCCATCGGTCCCGATTCTCCGCGAGCGCAGCTGCCATCGTTGGTTGACATCCGATAGGTCGCTGATCACCAGGATTTTGCGATCCGCCTTCGCCTCCGACAGAATCTGAAGCGCGCGTTCGAACGTGTCGATGGATCCGTTGTTTTCATCGCGCAGGAGCACGGCGCCGCTCGGTAGCACATGGGGTGAGAGCCTGGCGGCGAAGGGACGCACGTGGGCCAGAGGCCGAACCGTGTCTTCCAAGCGGAAACCGCACTCCAGGCCGACTGCGATCGCGGCCAGCACGGAAGGCACCCAATGGCCGCCCACCAGTTGGGTCTGCACGCGTTCGCACCGGCTTCCGTGATGAACGCAAAACGACAAACGCGCGGGCCACACCGACTCGATTCCATCCGCCCAGATACCGGACGAGAAACCGCGCCCAAAGCGGACCACGCGGGCGTGTTTCGGTGGTTGATAGGCTCTGACATAGGGATCGTCGTCGTTCAGAATGGCGATGCCGCGGGGCGCCAATGCGTCGATCAGGCGGGACTTCTCGGAAGCGATCTGCGCCAGCGATTTGTACTCCCGGGTGTGGGTGCGCGCGGTGCTCAGCCAGACCGCAACGTCGGGACGAACGACTCTGCCGAGCCATTTCATCTGGCCGGGTTGGTCGATCGCCACCTCGATGACTGCATAGCGGTGCCAGGGACGAACACGAAACAAGGTCAGACCGACCCCGTGGAAGTGATTGTCGCTCCGGGGAGTCGATTGGATCCGGTGGCGGCTTGACAGGATCGCCGCGATGCAATCTTTTGCCGTCGTCTTGCCGACGCTGCCGGTGACCGCGATGATGGTGGTGCGGAACAGCAAGCGGCGCCAGATCGCGGCCACGGTAAGCGCGCCGATTCGCACCGCCTTGAGGTAGACGGAGTGTAGCGTGATCGGATGAGGCGGCCTAGGGTGCGGCTTCCACTCCGCGGCCATCTCGACGGGGATCTCCTGAACCAAACCGGGGCTAGTCAAGGGAAGCCTCTAGCCCGGCCGGGCAGCGTCTTTGAAACGAATTATCCATTTGGATCTCAGGTTTCCGCCAGTATACATCCAGCCTTTCATTTCTTAACCAAAAGCAGATCCCTCGCTGCCGCTCGGGATGACTGGCGCTGTAATGATGACTCCGTAGGTAAACTATTATTCCATGAACTTCAGGGACGGTAGACTAGAAGCATATGCCTCTTCTTGACCTGGTTCAGAAAGACATGGTGACGGCCATGAAGGCTCGCGACGAAGCGCGGCTGAGCGCGCTCCGGATGATCAAGACCGCGCTGAAGAAGCATGAAGTGGACAGCATGAAGCCGCTGGACGAATCCGCGGAACTTCAGATCCTCAATACGTTGGTGAAGCAGCGCCGGGAATCCGCCGACATGTTCCGCAAAGGCAACCGCCCGGAACTGGCCGAGAAGGAAGAGGTCGAGCTCAAGCTTATCGAGACGTACATGCCGTCGGCGCCCACCGATACCGAGATGGATGCCGCCATCGCCGCCGCGATCGCGGAATTGGAGGCCCCCACCATCAAGCAGATGGGCGTCGTCATGAAGTCCGCGCAAGCCAAACTCGCGGGCAAGCGGGTGGACGGCAAACTCATGAGCGAGCGTGTTCGCGCACGCCTTGGTTGAAGGCTGGATGGAAGGCTTGACTGGCTCCTCGATGCGCGGTATAACAGCAAGCGTCGTCTTCCCCCGCCAATATTCATGACTTCCACTGCTGGATTGCAGAGTGCCGGTGTCTCCACCAACGTGCTGAACGCCATTGCGCATGAGCTCCGCCAGCCGCTGGGTACCATCGATTCGATCGCTTATTACCTCAGTCTGGTCCTGCCGCGCGGAGACGAGAAGATTCAGGAGCAGGTGTCGCGGCTGCAGCAACTGGTGCAACAGGCGAATTGGATCCTGACGTCCGGTCTGCAACTGACCGACGAGTCGCCGCTTTCGCCCGCAACGGTCGATCTGGGAGAGTTGGTTACGGATGTCGTCTCGGCTCGCGGAGCCGGCGGCGATCCGGCCGTGCACCTGGAGCTGGCGGGCGATCTCCCGCTGGTTCAACTCGACCCAGGCCGCGGCCGCACGCTGGTGGAGAATTTACTGACGCTGTTTTCGCACCTGGCCGGCGGCGCGCAGCCGATCCTGCTCAGGACCTCATCTCCCAGGAGAGAAGGCGTGTCGCTCGAAATCGAGACGCCGGCGCCCGGTTTCCGTTCGGAATCCCAACTGGGGTGCGGCTGCGCACTGAGCCTCGAAAGCGCCCGTCGCACAACGGCCGCTCACGGCGGTACCCTGAACCTTAACGTGGACCCGGTCGGTGGGATTCGGCTCCGCGTGGTGTTACCATGAGGGTTTCCCGAGCCCGTTCCTCCCGCGCCTCCTAAGTAACAGCCCGCAAACCGGAGCGCGGCGACGGCGTTACTGGCTTGTGATGAGGGTGCCGCCGCACCTTTTTGCGGGCTAGCTCGCCCCAGTCTTCAGGTTGGGAGATACGAGCGCCGCCGTTGTTTTGCCGATGGAATGCGCTCTTGCGCCTTTTGAAATGGTTCACGCCGTCCCCGATATTCTGGCTCGAATTGTCGAACACAAACGTGCGGCGCTCGCCGGTGCCTCCGCCGATCGCCCGGCGCTGGAACGAAGAGCCGCCGATCGGGCGGGACATCCGGAACGCACACGCGACTTCCGCTCCGCGCTGACGAACTGGCCGCCGGCGATCCTGGCGGAAATGAAACAGGCGTCTCCGAGCAAAGGCAGGCTTGCGCAGCGCTTCGACCCCGCCTCGATTGCTCGCGCCTATGCGGATGGCGGAGCGGCGGCCCTGAGTGTCCTGACTGATCAGACCTTCTTTCAAGGGAGTCTGGCGGACCTGGAGACGGCGCGGGCAAGCGTCGCGCTTCCGGTGCTGCGCAAGGATTTCACTATCGACGAATTCCACGTCGTGGAGGCGGCCGCTCACGGCGCGGACGCGATTCTGTTGATTGCCGCGCTCCTGAGCGAAGCCGAGATGCGCCGGTTTCGCGAATTGGCCGCGCAGTACAGGATGGAAGCCCTAGTGGAGGTGCACGACGCATCGGAGCTCGATGCCGCACTCGGTTCCGGAGCCGAAATCGTGGGCGTGAACAATCGCAACCTGCACACCTTCGAGGTAACGCTTGAAACCTCGTTGCGCCTGGCGGAAAGAATTCCCGCCGGCATCGTGAAAGTGAGTGAAAGCGGCATCGACGGATGCGCCGCCGTGAAGCGCTTGCAGGCTGCCGGATTCCAAGCGTTCCTGGTGGGGGAACACCTGATGAAGTCGGGCGACGCGGCGGAGGCGGTCCGTGCTCTCCGCTCATGAATCTCATCTCCAGGGAATACCGCCTCCCATGAACAACCGTCTCCCATGAGCAAACCTCGAGTGATGATCAAAGTCTGCGGGATCACTCGCCGTCAGGACGCGGTGGCCGCCGTGGAGGCGGGGGCATCCGCGATCGGCTTCGTTTTCTATCCGAAAAGTCCGCGCTATGTAACGCCGGAGAAAGCGGCGGAGTTGGGTAGCGGCCTCGCCGCCTGGAAGGTCGGCGTGTTTGTCGACGAAAAACCCGCGGTGATCGAAGAGATCATGCGCCTCGCACATCTGGACATTGCGCAGATTTATGGCGGCGCTGCTCCCTCCTTCGCGCGCGTCTGGAAAGCTTTCCGGATCCCCCCTTCGGTCGATGGTTCCACCGATGCTTCGTTCGATGCCTCGCGAGGAAGCGGAGCGGAAGTCGTGCTGCTCGACGGCAGCCGGGCCGGCGTTTCTTTCGATTGGGGAGTCGCCCGAACCGCCGCTCAAGAGGGAGCGCGAAAGATCGTCATCGCCGGGGGTCTGGACGCGTCGAACGTGGCCGAAGCCATCCGGATGGCTCATCCGTGGGGCGTGGACGCCAGTTCGCGATTGGAATCCGCGCCCGGAGTGAAGGATCATGAAAAAGTCCGCCAGTTCGTCAAGGCGGCGCAGGAAGCGGAATGATCCTCTCCAGACCCATTACCTCGCAGCCCGACAGCACGGGCCACTTCGGGCCCTACGGCGGACGCTTTGTGGCGGAGGTTCTCATGGCCCCGCTCGAGGAACTGGAGCAAGCCTATGGCGAGGCCTCGGCGGACCCCGCGTTTCAGGCCGAGTTAACGGATCTGCTGACGCACTACGCCGGCCGGCCGACGCCGCTCTACTATGCGCGCCGGTTGAGTGAAACGCTGGGGGGCGCGAAAATTTATCTCAAGCGCGAAGACCTGCTGCACACCGGCGCGCACAAGATTAACAATTGCCTGGGACAGGCTCTGCTCGCGCGGCGCATGGGCAAGCGGCGCATCATCGCCGAGACGGGAGCGGGACAGCACGGCGTCGCCTCCGCCACCGTGTGCGCGCTGTTCGGACTCGAATGCATCGTCTACATGGGCGAGGAAGACATGCGCCGCCAGCAACTGAACGTTTTCCGCATGCGGCTGCTGGGTGCGAAGGTAGTGGGCGTCGCCACCGGCAGCCGGACGCTCAAGGACGCGATCAGCGAGGCCATGCGCGACTGGGTGACCAACGTTCACTCGACGTATTATCTACTTGGGTCGGCGCTGGGCGCGCACCCCTATCCGGTGATGGTCCGTGATTTCCATCGCGTGATCGGCGAGGAGACCCGCGCGGAGATTCTGAAGCGGGAAGGCCGCCTGCCGGATTCGGTATTCGCCTGCGTGGGCGGGGGCAGCAATGCCATCGGTATGTTCCATGCATTCATTGGCGATGAAAAAGTGAAGCTGGTCGGAGTGGAGGCGGGCGGCCGCGGCGGTGAACTGGGCCAACATGCGGCGCGCTTCTCGGGCGGTTCGCCCGGCGTGTTGCACGGCGCCAGCAGCTACCTGCTGCAGGATTCCGACGGCCAGGTGGCGCTGACGCACTCGATTTCAGCCGGCCTCGATTACGCGCTGGTGGGTCCGGAACACGCGTGGTTGCATGACCGGGGCCGGGCCGAGTACGTTTCCATGAACGATGCCAAGGCTCTGGCCGCGGCCGTGAAGCTGGCGCGAACCGAGGGGATCATTCCCGCCTTGGAATCGGCGCACGCCGTGGCCGAGGCGATGGACCGCGCGCCGTCGGCCAAGGGCGAGTTGTTCATCGTCAATCTTTCGGGCCGCGGCGACAAGGACACCGATATTTATCGCGAGAATCTTCCGGAGCTCGACCATCCTTCTCTTTGAAAACCAGCCTCTCGCATGATACAGTCCACTCGAATCCAGTCGCTCTTCCGCTCGCTCGGCGAACAGAAACGCGCCGCGTTGATCGCTTATCTCACGGCCGGGGATCCCACGCCGGAACAGACCCCGGCATTGGTCCAGGCGCTCGAACGCGGCGGCGTGGATCTGGTCGAATTGGGGGTGCCGTTCTCGGATCCGGTAGCGGATGGCCCGGTGATTCAGCGCGGTTCGGAGCGCGCGCTGAAGGCGGGAACCACGGTTAAGAAGGTGCTGGATATCGCGAGAGAGATTCGCAAGACCTCCGGGATCCCGCTGCTCTTGTTCACTTATCTGAATCCGGTGCTGCGCTATGGCCTGGAGGCGCTCGCGCGGGACGCGAAGGCCGCCGGCATCGACGGTTGTCTGCTCACGGATCTCAGCGTGGAAGAGGCGGCGCCCTACGTGGAGGTGATGAGATTGGCCCGCCTCGATACCGTGTTCCTGGCCGCGCCCACCAGTACCCCCGCGCGCCTGCGGTTGGTGGCACAATATTCGACTGGGTTCGTCTACCTGGTATCGCGCACGGGTGTGACGGGGGAGCGCGCGGCTCTCTCCGAGGCCCTTGCGCCCTTGATCCGGGAGACGCGCGGCGTGACGAAGCTGCCGCTGGCCGCGGGGTTCGGCATCTCGACGGCAGAACAGGCAGGTCAAGTGGCGAAGATGGCCGACGGAGTGGTGGTGGGCAGCGCCTTCGTCAGGCTGATCGAACAGAATGCCGGCAGCCAGACGATCGAAGCCTTCGCGCGCGAGCTGCGCCGCGGGATGGACCGCGCGAGGGAATGATCGCAAACGAAGGGTTGACCAAGACTCGGGTACGACGAACATGACCCATGAAGAAGCCACGCGAGTGCTCGCCGAGTGCCGCCAGCGGATCGACGGCATCGACGCCGAACTGCGGCAATTGCTGAACCGGCGCGCCACGGTAGTGGAGGAGATTCTGCGAATGAAGGACGTTTTGAGCCTCCCCATCCACGAGCCCAGGCGCGAGGACGACGTGTATCGAAATGTCACCGCCGGCAATCCCGGCCCGTTGAGCGCGGATGCGCTGAAACGGATTTTCGAGCGCGTGATGGAAGAGATGCGCGGCCTGGAACGGGCCCTCCGCGAACAGAAATCGGCGGGGAACCAATCTTGAGCGAGGGCCGGAGTAAGGATGTTCACGGCGCGGAGTGGCGGGTAGCCAGCATTGTCGGGGTGGGGCTGATCGGCGGGTCGTTCGCGCTCGCCCTGCGCGAGGCGGGTTTCACCGGAAAGATTATCGGCGTCAGTTCGCCGGCGACCCTGCGGGACGCGTTTGACCGGGGCGTGATCGACGAAGCTCTGCCGCTCGACGAGGCGGCGGCGCAATCTGATCTCATCTACCTGGCGCAGCCCATCGCGAAGATCCTGGATACCATCGGCGTGATCGACAGTTTCGTCCGGCCCGGGACGCTGATCACCGACGCGGGAAGCACCAAGCATGCCATTGTCGAGCGCGCGAGGGAACGGATTCACCGGGGCCGTTTTGTCGGCGGCCATCCGATGGCCGGCAAGGAGGCCCGAGGCGTGGCCGAAGCGGAGGCCACACTGTTTCGGAATCGTCCGTATGTCCTGACATCGCCGGACGCCGAGCTGGAGCGGTGGGTCGCGCGCATGGGCGCACGCCTGGTGATTCTCGACGCCTCGAGCCATGACCGCCTAGTAGCGCTGGTCTCGCACTTGCCCCAGTTGATCTCGACCGCGCTTGCGTCCACGCTCGCATCCGAACCCGGGGCCGACTGCGTGAGCGGGCCCGCCGCGCTCGATCTCACCCGTCTGGCGCTCAGCCCGTATGAGATCTGGCGCGACATTTTCGCCACTAACGCCCAGCCCATCGATGCGGCCCTCGCCCTGTTCATCGGCCGGCTTGAGGAACTGCGGAAGATCCTTCGCGGCCCCCAGTTCGGTAAGGAGCCCGGGCAGGCGTTCGAGCAGGAGTTCGAGCGAGCGGCTGAAGCGGCGCGGAATCTCCGCCAGCGGAGCTCGTGAGGGCCGCAGGCGACCTCCCTGGGAGCCGCTGTCTTTCTCCACACGGCTGGTAGGGCGTCCGTAACAGCGCTGGAAATTATCCGCCTACCTCTCCGTCATACGTTCATGCCGGGCCTGATATGCTGGAGGCAGGTAGCGTAGAAATGATGAGACCAGAACAAAGGAGTGAAGGGCATGGAGGACGGTAACAAGATGTCCTATTTTTTCCTGGGCTTAGGCTTAGGGGTTGCCGCCGGGGTGTTGTTCGCGCCCAAGTCGGGAGCGGAAACCCGCGAACTGCTCCGGTCTAAGGCTGAAGAATTACCCGACTTGGCCAAACGCCAGGCAGACGATCTGCGTGAAAAGGCCACGGAGACCCTGGTGCGCGGCAAATCCGCCATCCAGCGCCACAAGGAAAACCTGAGCGCCGCGGTGGAGGCCGGCAAACAGGCCTACCGCGAGGCGGTGGTCAACCCGGCGGATCCGGCCTGAGCGGCGGTCGAAAAGGAGACGGAGGGCGCGCTAGGCGAGTAGGCGGCGTGCGTCCCTAGGTTATGGACCAACAGTATCTGCTCGTCATCCTGACGGTGTTCGTGGCGGTGTCGACGGTCGCCCTGGCGACTCAGGCGGCGATGCTGTTTGGCATTTACAAATCGTCGCGAGCCCTGGAGCAAAACGCACAGCGGCTATTGCCGAAGGTGGAGGCGCTAGTGGAGACCTCGCGCCTGACCATCGAGGACAGCCGCAAGCAGATCATCGATATTGCAACGAAGACCAGTGACATCCTCGATACGACGCGAAGGCAACTGGCCCGCGTGGACGGAGTGCTGGAGGACGCCTCGGATCGCGCGCGCGTGCAGTTCGATCGCGCCGAATTGGTGCTGGACGACGCGATGACCCGGGCCCAGGAAACCGTGGCGTTCGTTCACGGCGGCATCATGAAACCCCTGCGGGAGATCCAGGGCGTCGCGCTCGGCCTCCGGACAGCCCTCCAATTCCTCATGCGGGGCGGCCGTTCCGATCCGACCGAAGCCACGGCGGACGAAGAGATGTTCATTTGAGGGCGCTTGTGCGCCGCTCCATTTTTCGCTAAACGAAATGCCCCGGGGGTTGGATAGACGAGTGGTCAAGGCGCGTCTCTTTTCCTTTCTGCTGGTCGTCTGCATCACGCCCGCGTTTGCCGCCCCCACGGCAGCGGAACTGTCCCGTTCTCTTCACGCCGCCGGCCTCGACCGGGCTGAGTGCTACCGCGTCCGGGATCTTAATCTCTCCAAGGAAGACATACATTTCTATCTCACGGACGGGTATCTGATTTTTTCGAAACCGGTGATGGGGGAACGGCTTTCCGCTGTCTTCACCACGGATGTGGAAGGGGGCGACGGCGAGGTGATCGTGCTCCCGCCGACTCGCGGGGAGCGCCAATCGCTCTCCGCGTTCACGCAGTCTCCCAACTTGGATGAGCACTTGTACTACGCGTTGATATTCTTCACGGATGGCTCAGCCGGAAAATTACTGGCGCAAATTCATGCGTCGGGCGCCGAGCAGAAGGCGCCTGAGATGGCCGCCCTGCTGGCTGAGAAATGGGACCCGGTCCTGGCGCACCTCATGGGCGGCATCGAAATGCGGATCATCCAGGATCTTCTCAAGGAAAATCGCCAGAACTCCGGCGTGGTTTTCTTTTCGGTAAGCGGAAAGAAGTTGGGAAATTTCGAGATCTCCTGCGACGATCGCGCCCGGAATCAGATCGACGTACGGCAGGTTGTTGTGCGCGATGGGCTGCCGGTGGAAAATACGTGGACTGCGTTTCCGTCCCGAGGTTTCCGGACGGGAACGCGGCATGCGCCGCCGCAGGAGTTCGCCATTGGGCGCTACCAGATCGACGCCACGGTGGACGCGGATCTTCGCGTCAGGGCTACCACGCGGGCTACCGTTCACGTCGGTGCCAACCCGCTGCGCGTGCTTCCCTTCGGGATTACCAGCGCGATGCAGGTGACCTCGGTCAAAGTGGATGGCGCGCCCGCCGAGCTGTTCTTCAGGTCCGGGTCAACGAACCAAAGCTCCGAGGATGCGCCGTTTCTGGTTGTGACGCCGGGTCTGCTCGCCTCACAAACCGATCATGAGTTCGAATTTGAACACGAAGGAGCCGTGATCCGGGACGCCGGCGACGGCGTCTACTTCGTGGCTGCCCGGGCGACCTGGTATCCGCATTTCGCCTCGGACTTTTCCACCTACGATCTGACCTTCCGTTATCCCAAGAAGCTGACTCTGGTGACGCCCGGAGATGTGGTGGAGGATCGCCTGGACGGCGACTGGCGTGTTACCCGCCGCCGTACGGCGGTTGCCATCCGCGTGGCAGGGTTCAACCTCGGCGAATACCAGAAGGTTGGGGCCAGCGTGGCGGGAATCAACCTGGAGGTCTACGGGAATCGCCATTTGGAAAACGCGCTTCAACCCAGAACGGTCATTATTCCGGATCTCCCTGCGCCGCGCGAGCGCAGGCAGCGCATGCCTACGCCCCCGACCAGCGTCCTGCCGGAGCGCATGGCGCCCGATCCCCTGGGGCGTCTCCGCGCCGTGGCAACTGACGTTTCTTCCTCGTTGCAATTCTTTAAGGAACTGTTCGGGGAGCCCGCGCTGAACACCTTGACGGTGTCGCCCATTCCAGGCACGTTCGGGCAAGGTTTTCCGGGTCTGGTGTACCTTTCGACTCTTGCCTATCTCGACCCTTTGGAACGGCCGGCCGCGGTTCGTTCGGCCAGAGAGGAGGTGTTCTTTTCGGACCTCATCGCGGCGCATGAGACCGCGCACCAATGGTGGGGTAACGTGGTCACGGTGGACAATCGCCAGGATGAATGGCTCCTGGAATCCCTGGCGAATTATTCGGCATTGCTGTGGCTGGAGAGGAAAAAGGGAACCAAGGCCCTCGATAGCGTACTCGATGATTATCGCGACCAGTTGACGGCGAGAAACGTACAGGGTCACGTAATCGACTCGGTGGGGCCGATCGTCTGGGGCCCGCGTCTTGATGCCGGGGATCCGGGATCCTGGAGAGTCATCACTTACGGGAAAGGCGCATGGATCATCCATATGATGCGCCGCCGTCTGGGCAACGAACGTTTTCTGAAGATGCTGGCGGAGCTGCGGCGCCGTTACGAATTCCGTTCCGTCACGATTGACGACTTCGAGGCGCTCGCGAAAGAGTTCCTGCCTCCCAAGGTGTATCCCGAATCGATCGACGCGATCTTCGACAATTGGGTGTACTCGACCGGCATCCCCACCCTCAAGGTGAAGTACCAGGTGAAGGGCGTCGCACCTGCGGTAAAGCTGACGGGGACCCTCGATCAGAGCGACGTTGACGACGATTTCTCGGTGGACGTGCCGGTCCAGATTCAATTCGCGAAGGGCCCGTCGCAGACGGTGTGGGTGCGGACCTCGAGCGAACCGGAACCTTTCGCCGTGACGCTGCGCCAGGCGCCGCTGCGTGTATCGGTGGGAGACGGTGTTTTAGCCAAAAAGTAACATTCCAAAATTCGTGAATTGCCAGGCGGGATGCGACAATAGGACGAGACGAGAGTGGTCGCATACGGCATCTATTACGCGCTTGGGCTCTCCGCCGGCGCCGCCATCGTAACCTACCTGGCGAGCTGGCCCTTTGCCATTCCTTTCTACATTTTGGCGGCCTTCTGCCTGTACTTTTTCCGGGATCCGGAGCGTCCGATTCCGGAAGGGCCGGTGGCGGTCTCTCCCGCCGACGGGAAGGTAGTCGCGGTAAAGCCTCACGGCGCGGGCTCGACGCGTGTCAGCATCTTTCTCAATATCTTCGACGTCCACGTGAACCGCACGCCGATCGGCGGCAAAGTCGCCTGTGTCACTTATAAGCGCGGACGGTTTCTGGTGGCGAGCAAGGAAGAAGCCAGCCACTCGAATGAGCAGAACACGATCACCGTGGATGGCGCAGTCGAAGGCCAGCCGACACGCATCGTTTTCAAGCAGATCGCCGGTCTGATCGCGCGGCGGATTGTCTGTTACAAGAAGCCCGGTGACCTGGTCGATGCGGGCGAGCGGATTGGGTTGATCAAGTTCGGATCGCGCGTCGACGTCGTGCTCGGCGCTGAATGGGAAGTGGCGGTGCGGATGGGACAGCGGGTCGCCGCCGGGTCCAGCGTGATCGCCCGCTGGCGCGGATCGGGAGGAGCGCGGGTATGAGAAATTTGCGGGAGCGCCTCATCGATCCACTCTCGCCGGATCGCCGGCCACGTCGCGCGGCGTACGCTCTGCCGACGTTGTTTACGGCGGGCAACGTTTTCCTGGGTTTCTACTCGCTGATGGAGAGCTTTCAGGCCGCCATGCGCATGGCCCAGGGCAGCGACCGGGCCGCCGTGCACTTTCAAACCGCCGCCATTTCGATCGGAGTCGCGGTGGTGCTGGATGGTCTGGATGGCGGTATCGCCCGCATGACCAACACGGTGAGCGAATTCGGCAGGGAGCTCGATTCCTTGGCCGATGTGATTACGTTTGGTCTTGCGCCGGCGGTCCTGGCGTTCACTTGGGGCATCCAGTTCACGGATTCGCTCCACCCCTTTTTTCTCGAAATGTTCCGCAGGGCGGGATACTTTATTTCTTTCATCTATCTGATTTGCGGAGCGGCGCGCCTGGCGCGGTTCAATATCCAAAAGAATCCCGTCCCGAAGAACCCCGGACGTCCCGATCGCAAGTATTTCGTCGGCCTCCCGATTCCCGCCCCGGCGGCGATGGTGGCGGGCGTGGTGTATGCGTCCGATGGCGCCCCCTTGCAATGGTGGCCGCTTTCAGCGGGCTGGCTGGCGCTGCTGGGAATGCTGGCGTTTCTCATGGTCAGTACCTGGCGTTATCCGAGCTTTAAGGGACTGAGTCTCACGCGGCCGCGTTCGCCGCTCATCGTGATCCTGCTCGCCGGCCTGATTTATCTGGTGTGGAATTTTCCGCAGCCAATGCTGCTGGGCCTCTCGGTCTGCTATGTCGGGAGCGGGATTCTGATCCGTGTGGGGGGCATCCTGCGGCGCCGGTTGCGGCACCCTCCTCCCGAGCCGGAGCATCAAATTGGCTAGGCCCCAGGAACGCTCGTTGGTGGCGGTGGTAGGCGGGGAAACTCTTCTCGCGAGGGAACTGCGCGAGGCTCTGGCGGAAGTGAAACCAGCGCCGCGAGTGGAGTTGATTTCCGCCGCCGAGGACGGTTCGACGATACTGACCGCCGAGGAAGAAGAGACGGCCGTGATGAGCCCGCTGATCCGGGAGAGCCTGGACGGTGCCCAGGTCGTGTTCCTGGCCGGAACCCCCGCGTCGAGCCGGCGCGCCTTGAAGGTGAATCCCAAGGGCGGACCGGTCTTGATCGATCTCACCGCGGCGCTTGAAGAGCAGCCCGCCGCCCGTTTGCGCGCTCCGGCGGCGGAGCCCGAGACAACCGCCGAAACTGGCCGAACGCGGGTGGCGGGCGGAGCGATTCAAGTGATCGCGCACCCGGCGGCGATTGCCATGGCCATGCTCCTGTCGCGCCTGGCGCGCTACGGCCGTATCCGCCAATCGATGATCCACATCTTCGAACCCGCGAGCGAACGCGGCAAGAAGGGTCTGGACGAGTTGCATCGGCAGACGGTGGCCGTGCTCGCGTTCCACAAGGTAAAAGGCGACGTATTCGACTCTCAACTTGCCTTCAATCTCCTGGCACGTTATGGCGAGGAAGCGCCCGAACCCTTGGAGGGCGTCGAGCAGCGGGTGGAGCGCCACCTGGCTTCGCTGCTCTCCTCCTACCCGGATCTTCCCATGCCGTCGCTGCGGCTGATCCAGGCGCCGGTGTTCCACGGCCACAGTTTTTCCGTGTGGGTGGAATTTGAGAACAACCCGGGAGTGGAGGCGATTACCAAGTCGCTCGCCGCCGCCGGAATCGATGTACGCCCGGACGATCCTCCGTCGAACGTTGGGATCACCGGCCAGAGCGGCTTGAGCGTGGGCGCGATCGCCCCGGACCGGAATCAGCCCCGGGCTTGCTGGCTGTGGATGGTGGCGGATAACCTGCGGCTTTCAGCGGAAAATGCTCTGGCGGTGGCGAAGGAGAGTCTGTGAGCATCAACCGCATGCCGCGGGGGATGACGACGCCGCGGCAGGTTCCGTGGCTCCCGACGTTTTTGCTCACGACTTTACTCACGGGCTGCGGCTATTCCGTGGGTGGGCATGCCGATCTGGTGCCCAAGACCATCCAGACGATTTCGATCCCTGCCTTTACGAATGGCTCGACGCGCTATCACCTCACCGACCGGCTGCCCGATGCGATTGCGCGCGAGTTCGCCGCGCGGAGCCGTTACCGCATCGTGTCCGACCCCAACCAGGCGGATGCGGTATTGCGCGGAACCGTGGTGAACTATGCTTCTTATGTAACGATCGTAGACCCGACGACCGGCCGGGCGAGCGGCGTGGACCTGCGGGTGAATTTGAAAATCAGCTTGACGGAGCGCAACACCGGCAAGGTGCTGTTCAATCGGCCCAACCTGGAGGCGCGAGAGCGGTATCAGGTCTCGACAAGCACGACGGATCCGGCTGCGTATTTCGACGAAAGCGACTCGGCGCTGAATCGGGTCAGCCAACAGGTGGCGCGGCAGGTGGTGACCGCGATCCTGGAGAACTTTTAGTGACCACGCGCAAAACGGACTCGCTATGACACCGGAACAGTTCCTGGCCTCTTTGCAGAAGAACGGTCCCGCGTCGGCGTACCTGTTTCTTGGTCCCGAAGCGTATCAGCGCGAGCGCTGCCGCCGGGCGCTGGTCGACGCCGTCCTGGGGGCCTCCGCGTCATCGGAAGAACGCGAAAGCGGATTCACGCGTCACAATCTGGACCAGACCCCGCTCGCCACGGTTCTCGACGACGCGTGCTCGATGTCGCTGTTCACGTCGAAGCGCGTGATCTGGGTCGGGGAAGCCGAGGCCGTCCTTCCGCGCGGGAGAGCGGCTGCTTCTTCATCGATGGAGGAAGAAACCGGAGAGGAGAATGCCGCCGCCGCGCTGGCCGTTTACCTGGGCGAGCCCACGCCCGGTACGGTCCTGGTGATCGACGCCAGCCGGTACGGCTTTGAGGGCGACGATAAGACCAAGCTGGAACGCGTGCAGAAGTTCTTCGCGTCGATTCCAGCCCAGGTGGAGTTCAAGCCGTTTTCGCCCGAAGCCGCTCGTTCTCTGGCCCAGGGACTGGCGCGTCAGTCGGGTCTGAAATTGGGCTTGGCGGAACTCGCGCTGCTGCTCGAAGCCACCGGCGGCGACGCCGCGCGGATCGAGGTAGAAATCGAAAAGCTGCGGTTGTATGTGGGGACGGAGCGCAAGGTTGCGGCCGGGGATATTGCGGTTCTGGTGCCGAACGCGGAGTCGACCACCATCTTCGCGATGGTGGCGGCGCTCGGGCGTGGGGACCGTTCGCGCGCGCTCGAGACGCTGGAGATGTTGACGCGCGAAGGCGAGTACATGCCGCTCGCGCTGACGTTCCTCGCCACGCAGTTCCGGATGGCGTTGGCGGCTCGCGAGGCGGGTCTCAGAAGCGCCGGGCAGATCCAGGCTCACTTCAATAAGCTGGGCGCCCGCATCTGGCCCGAGCGTGCGCGCCAGATTGAGCAGACCGTGCGGGCGTTTCCAAAGCAACGGCTGGAGCAGGCGGTGGTCCGTTTGTTCGAGGCGGATCGATCCCTTCGCGACGCTCGTCCGGACGATCGCATCGTGGTGGAGGAAATGATTCTGGCGCTGACGGCGCCCTGAAACCCGGCCCCTAAGTAACAGCCCGCAAAACGGAGTGCGCCAGCGTCGTTACCTGGCTGACATCAGGGTGCCGCCGCATCCTTTGCGGGCTATGCGGCCAGTTTGCGTAGGCGCAGCGTGAGGCGGCTCTTATAGCGGGCGGCGGTATTCTTCTTGATGATGCCCCACTTGGCGGACCGGTCGATCAAGGAGAAAGTCTTGGGCATTAGTGCGACGGCCGCTTTCGTGTCTTTCGACTCGAGCAACCGGCGCATCGCCCGGACGCCGTGACGCAGCCGGGTCTTGCGGGACCGGTTCACTTCCGTCCGGTGTTCTGCCACGCGCACGCGCTTCAGCGCGGAGATAGTATTAGCCATTCGAGCTTTTAGGATATCGCAGCGGCCTGGCGCGGGTCAAACGGACCTGCCCTGAACGCAAATACGCCGATCACAAATCCGGAGGATTGGATCAAACGGACTGGCCGGTCAGGTCGAGATACACGGCGGACTACCGGTCGCGATCTTCTTCAACGATCTTCGTGCTGTCGCCGGCTTGCGGCATGCGAGCCCAGATCTTTCGCATGGAATCGAAAATACGGGCCCTCTTATCCGGCGATATGCGCGGCGGCCCAGTGATGGGCCGCAGCTCCGCGACGGGTTCCCCCCGGCGTTCGATCACGATCACGCCGCCTTCCTCGGCCTCGCGTACCAGTTCCGAAGTGCGGATGTGGAGTTCACGAACCGAGGATTTCCTCATGTGATACATCGTAGCAGCGGACACTACCAGGACGGCGGCTAGAGCGGCGTGTACAGGCCCATCGCCTCTTTGGCCTTGCGCACCGTGTCTTGTGCGATCGGCATCACGTGCTCGGCGCTCTTTTCGAGCACCTGATTTACGTAGCCCTTCTCGGCCACGATCCTGCGATATTCCTCCTGAATCGGTTCGAGTCTTGAGACCGCGATCTCCGCGACACGTTTCTTCATGTCGCCGTAGCGCAGTCCGTGAAACTCTGTTTGCGCTCGCGCCGGAGCCCATTCCTCGAAGGCGCTCGCGATCTCGATGAGGTTCGCCACGCCTGGGCTCAGGTTGCCGAAATCGACGCTTGGCTGCGAGTCCGTCGTGGCTCGCATGATCTTCCTGCGGATGTCCTCCGGCTTATCGAGCAGGCTGATCGCGTGACCTGTTCCGCTCGCGGATTTGCTCATCTTCTTGGTGGGATCGTCGAGACCCATCACTCGCGCGCCGACCGTTGGCAGGTGGGTGGCCGGCATCACGAAAGTGTCGCCGTAGAGCGAGTTGAAGCGCTGGGCAATGTCGCGGGCCAGCTCCATGTGCTGGGATTGATCGTCGCCAACCGGAACGACCGCCGCCTGGTACAGCAAAATATCGGCCGCCATCAGGACCGGATATTGCAGCACGCCGTCGCCGATCGTCTCCTGCGCGAGCGATTTCGCTTTGTACTGCGTCATGCGCTCCAGCCATCCGACCGGCGTGACGCACGTCAGCATCCAAGCCAGTTCCGCGTGGCACGGTATCGACGATTGCACGATCAGCGCGGAATGCTTGGGATCGATTCCGATCGCGAGCAGCATGCCAGCCAGCTCCTCGATCTTCCCGCGCAGTTCGTCCGGCTCCTGATAGGCCGTAACGGCGTGGAGGTCGACGATGCAGTAGATGCTATCGTAGTCGTACTGGATTTTGGCCCAGTTCTTCAGCGCGCCAAGATAGTTGCCGATGTGCGGGCTGCCGGTTGGTTGAATGCCGGATAAGACTCGTGCTTTCATGCGACGTGTTGGGGGAAAACTCTATCCTAAACGATGTCTCGATCGAAAAGTGGGTTTACGGCGGCGACGCGCTCGCGCGGCTCCCTGAAACCAGCGATACCGGACGCGGCGGCCGAGTGGTCCTGGCGCCGTTTGTTCTGCCTGGCGAGACCGCGCGCCTGGAGGTTCACGACGATCTGCACGCCGATCTTGTCGAAGTGCTCGCGCCCGCTCCCGAGCGCGTCGCGCCTCCTTGCCCTCATTTCACCCGCTGCGGCGGCTGCCACTATCAGCACGCTCCGTATGAGTTTCAACTCGCGCGCAAGGTAGAGATCCTGCGCGAGCAATTGCGCCGCGTGGGCAAGATCGATTATCGTGGCGAGATCGAAACGGTCAGCGGTCCGGCGCTGGGCTATCGCAATCGCGCTCAATTTCACATTGAAGACGGGAAGATCGGGTATCTCGCGCAACGGTCGCATGCATTGGTGGCTTTGCCGGGGGACTGCCCGATTGCTTCTCCGCGAATCAACCGGGCTCTGGCGGCGATGCGAGAACGCTTGCACGACAGCCGTTTCCCGCGCTTCGTGCGTTCGATCGAGCTGTTTACGAACGAAACCGACGTGCAGGTGAACGTCCTCGAGACCGATCGTCCGGTCGCAAAGTCGTTCTACGAGTGGTGTGAATCGACCGTCGCGCTCGAATATCCGACGCACTTGGGGACGTTCCGCGTCAGTCCGCGATCGTTCTTCCAGGTGAATCGCTTCCTGGTGGAGAAGCTGGCCGAATGCGCGGTGGGCGACGCGGCGATTGGTGATACAAGCGGCGGAAGTGCCCTCGATCTCTACGCGGGCGTGGGTTTGTTCGCACTGCCGCTGGCGCGGAGTTTCAAGTCCGTGACCGGCGTCGAGGCCGGATCGAGCGCGGTTCGCGACCTGGAAGTGAACGCGGAGCGGGCAAGTGTGAACGTCGCGAGCGTGCAAAGCCGCGTCGAAGATTACCTCGCGCAACTCAAGACCGCTCCCGAGTTCGTGCTTGCCGATCCACCGCGCGCCGGATTGGGCAAGACCGTGGTGGCGCACTTGATGCGCCTTGCACCTGGTCGAATTACGATCGTCTCTTGCGATCCGGCCACGCTCGCCCGCGATCTGGCGGCACTCAGCAGCTATCGCATCGAGCGCGTCATTCTTGTCGATTTATTTCCACAGACTTTTCACTTGGAAACCGTCGTGCACTTGAGGGCGGCCCATTGAGAATCCGCCTTAGAAGTCCGCACAGGGCCAGCGAGGCCCTCCAACCTACCAGGAACTCCAAGCGTCTCCGCCGAAGCGGGGCTCCGTTGTGCAGGCGAGTTCCTCAAAAGGCGAGACGTTGACACGTGCGCACGTTCCGCGTACGCTGTCAGTGTAGCCCGCAAAGGGTGCGGCGGCACCTTCATTTCAGCCAAGCAACAATGCCGCCTCGCTCCGTTTTTCGGGCTGTTACTTAGGAGTTCGTAGTCGAGGAATGTATGGGAAGGCGGTGAAAATCCGCCACTGCCCCGCAACTGTAATCGGCAGGTAGTTCAAATGGCCGGAATTGGTCACTGCGCAAGCGGGAAGACCAAAACCAGGATCGCCCCAAAGCGTTTCAGGCCAGCCGTAAGTCAGGAGACCGGTTCCTCGATCACTGGCAGAAGCACGTCTCGAGGGAGAGCGTCTGATGACACCTTTTCTTTTTCTCTTGCTATTCAATGTGCGTGGTGTGGTCTTCGATCCCACCGCCCGCCCGGTCGAAGGCGCGAAAGTCTCCTGCGGCCAGGAAACCATTTCCACCGACGCGGCCGGCCGTTTTGAATTTCACGGCAGCTCCAGTTGTGAGGCGACCATCGCCAAGCCCGGCTTCGCCAGCCAAACCGTTCATCTTACGGACTCGGAGGAGAAGCGGATAAACCTGGCGCTCGCCCCCACCAGCGATCGGGTGATCGTCACCGCGTCGGGCTCTCCGGTCGCGCTTGAAGAATCAGGCGTGGCCGCCGATGTTTTCACCGCGGACGATTTCGAAAAACGGCAATTCCCGTTTATTCCGGACGTTCTGCGCGATGTTGCGGGATTGAATGTGGTGCAGACCGGACGCGGCGGTGGGATCACCACCATCTTCCCGAGGGGCGCCGACAGCTCGAACTCGCTCGTTCTCCTGGATGGCGTGCCGATTACCGAACCCGGCGGGAGCATGGACTTTGCCCACCTCACCACTGGCGGCGTCGATCGCCTGGAAGTGGTTCGTGGACCGGAGAGCGCCCTCTACGGGGCGGAAGGCTCGAACGCAGTGATCCAAATCTTTACTCGCCATGGGGATCCGGAAACGGACGTTCCACATGGATCAATCTCCTACGAGCGCGGCTCGTTTTCGACGGATCATTGGAACGGATCAGTGGATGGCGGATTGCTGAAGCGCATCGACTACGCGTTCACGGCCGGCCAGTTCCGCACGACCGGCGAAGGCGCAAATGACGCGTATCGAATCATCAGCGGTACCGCCAATATCGGTTACCACTTCTCGAATTCCACGATTCTGCGGGCCGTTTTCCGCGACTTCGATTCCTACACCGGCGTGCCGGGTCAAGTCGCGTATAGCCTGACCGATTACACTGCAACTGAAACCGCACGCGACTCGGCGCTGAGTGTGCGGTTGGACGATGCCCGAGGCAGCCGTTTGGTTCAGCACTCGACCTTCGGCTATCACCGCTATCGCGATCAATACCAGGATCCGAACGGAGCAGGGCCCTACAATCTGGCGGCGCTGGTGCAGTCCGTTCCCGGTCCCGGATCGCAGACCTACGTGTACCTGGTTGGGCTGGTGGACCCATCGACTAGCGTCGCTCCTCCTGGAACCACGCTGGTCACCGCCTACGTACCGCCTTATCCCAGCGACGGCCTTACCATCACTGATCGCGAGAATGTCTCCTATCTGGGCACCCTGACGCAATCCCATGGGTCCCTCTCCGGCGGATATGAATTCGAGCGGCAGGCCGGGCTAATCTCAGGCGCGAACGTAGCCCGCTACGACAACGGCGCGTTCGTTTCGGAGCAATATGCGCTCACGCCTCGGATCTTCGTGACGGGGAGCGCGCGATTCCAAAACAGCAGCACATTCGGTTCCCAGTTCACGCCACGCGGCGCCATCACCTTCCGTCTGCCTACGAACACTTACTTTCATGTCAGCGCCGCGCGCGGCATCCGCGAACCGGAGCTTTTGGATAATTTTGCACGGGAATCCACGTACGTTGGTAATCCCAATCTGAAGCCCGAAACCACCGAGAGTTACGAAGCAGGCCTCTCTCGCGAATGGTTTTCCCGGCGTCTGCGGACCTATCTTTCGTTCTTCAGAAATTCGTTCCACGATTTGATCGAGTTCGATTTCTCTACCGATCCCGCTACCTGGCGGAATATCGAGCGGAGCTGGGCGCGCGGCGCGGAGGCATCGGGGGCGCTGCAACTGACGCGATACGCGAAACTGCGCGGCAACTACACCCGGCTGTACACGAAAATCACGCAATCGAATGCCGGGGACGAAGGCCAGCAACTGCAGCGCCGCCCTCTCAACTCAGGATCGATCTCGCTGGAGCTCGCGCCACGCCGGTGGACCCTGATCGCCGGTGCGCGTTTCGTCGGAGAACGGCAGGAATCCGATTTCGTTTTTTACGCGATTAACCGGAACCCCGGCTACCAATATGTCTTCGCCAGCGCCTCCTGGCAGGCGACCCGTCACTTTGCGCCATTTCTTCGAATTCAAAATGCGCTGAATCAGCAGTACCAGGAGGTGCTCGGCTACAGTGCGTTTTCGCGCGACACTATGGGAGGAGTGAGGGTCACGTGGTGATCGCGCGCCGTCGAGCCACCCGATGGTTTGTCTGCGCTGCCGTTCTGGCCGCGCAGGTCGCGGTTGCGCAACGCCTGGTTGTGCAGAATCTGGATGCGCAAGACAAGGTTGCCCAAGACAAGGTCGGGCAACCGCGGCGCATCGTTTCGACGGCCCCCAGCATCACGGAGCTGCTCTACGCCCTGGGCCTGGGGGAGCGGGTGGTTGGCGTAACCCGATTCTGCCGCTACCCGCCCGAGGCTCAGCTCAAACCGAAGATCGGCGACTACATCAACCCGGACCTGGAAGCCATTGCCGCGCTCAAGCCGGATCTGGTCGTGATTCAGACCAATCCCGTGCGCCTGTACCAGCGGTTGGCAATGCTCCACGTCCACGTACTCGAGATTAGCCAGGACTCGATCGCCGCGATTCACGAATCCATCCGCGTCGTCGGCGCGGCCACCGGCGCATCCGCGCGGGCCTCGTCTCTGAACGACTCGATTCGCACCGAGCTTCGTTCTATCGGTTCCATCGCCGCGCCTCTCGGTCGAACGCGCGTCATGTTCGTCATAGGGCGATCGCCGAACCGGCTGGATGGTCTGGTCGTCGTCGGGAAGGCGTCTTACCTGAATGAGATTATTACGCTTGCGGGCGGGGAGAACATCTTCAAGGACGCGGTGGCGGCATACCCGCAAGTGTCCCTTGAGGAAGTGATGTCCCGCAATCCGGAAGTGATCATCGACATGGGGGATATGTCGGACACGGTGAACGTCACCGATCAACACAAGCGCGACGTCGTCGCACTCTGGCAGCGCGTGCCGTCGCTCACGGCGGTGAGAGAGCGCCGCGTGTTCGCCGTCGCCTCGGATATTTACGTTGTGCCGGGGCCGCGCGTGGTGGATGCGGCACAGGCCATCTTCGGGATGCTGCATCCGGCCTCTTCGAATTCTGATTCGAACTCCGTGAGGAGCCGAGGCACGCCGTGAGCTTTCGAGCCGATCGCTTGGGCTTCGCTTACGGCCTCGAAGACGCGACATTTCAGTTGCCTGCGGCGGGCCTGATCGCCGTCGTCGGACCCAACGGGGCCGGGAAGTCGACGCTGGTCAGTATCATGGCCGGACTGCGGGAGCCGTATCGAGGTTCCTGCCAATACGCCGGCAAGGAAGTTCGGCAATGGCCTCGCCGCGAATTCGCGCGGCGCGTGGCGTTTCTCCCGCAATTCCTGCGCCTCGAATTTCCGTTCACTTCGGAACAAGTGGTGTTCATGGGCCGCACGCCGTACGCCGCGGGTTGGTTCGAATCGCCGGCCGATCGCGAGGCAGTGGAGCGGGCCATCGTGACCGCCGACATTGCCGCGTTTCGTTCCCGCGACTTCCGGTCGCTCTCCGGCGGCGAGCGTCAGCGGGTGATTCTCGCGTCCTCGCTCGCGCAGGAACCTGAGACGCTGCTGCTCGATGAACCCACCACATTCCTTGACCTAAAACATCAGTTATCGATGTACAAACTGCTGTCGGAACTCGCGCGGAAGGGGATCGCGGTCATTGCCGTCACGCACGACCTGAATCTTGCGCTGCAATACTCCGATCGGACCTTGGTGCTCGATCGCGGCCGGCTGGTGGCCGACGGCGTCACGCGCGAGGTGTTGACACCGGACCTCATCCACACCGTGTTCGGAGTGCGCGCCCAACTGCACACTGGTTCCACCGGGAACGCTTGGATGCAATATGACGCGTAGTATTTGGGTGTCGCTCGCCATGCTGATCCTGGTAGCCGTGAGCGCGCCGCTGATTGGGAGCACTCATATCGACCTCGGACGCGCCTTCGCCGGCGTGTCTCCCGATTCCGAAATCCTGTTTTATGCGCGGTTGCCTCGCGTGCTTCTGGCGCTGCTGGCGGGCGCGGCGCTGGCGGTCACCGGAGTGTTGTTTCAATGCCTGTTGCGGGATCCGTTGGCCGAACCGTACACTCTGGGTGTTTCAAGCGGCGCATCCGTGGGCGCGGTCCTGGCCATCTGTTTCGGCATTCGCGCTACCGGACTCGCATCGCTCGCCGGAGCGGCCGGCGTGTTGCTGATCGTCCTTGGGATCGCGTGGGAAGGACGGCGATTGTCGTCTTTCACGCTGTTGCTCACCGGCGTGACCATGAATAGCATGTCGTTCGCGGTCATCATGTTTCTCCACAACCTGGCCACGTTTTCGCAATCCTTCGCCATTTCACGCTGGCTGATGGGAGGCCTCGACGCGATCGAATATTCGACGCTCGGCTGGCTCGCCGCGGCGGTGCTGCCGGTCTGCGCGGTCGTGATCGTGTTTGCGCGCCAGTGGAATTTGATGGCGGTGGGCGAGGAGTGGGCGGCCTCGCGCGGCATCGCGACCACGCGGCTCATGACCATCGGCTACATTGCCGGCTCCGTGCTCACCGGCTTGGTCACCGCGTTGACGGGTCCCATCGGATTCGTCGGTTTAATCGTTCCTCACGCTCTTCGTCTGCGTCTGGGAGCCGATCATCGTGTGCTGCTTCCCTGCTCCTTCCTGTTGGGGGCGGCATTCCTGTGCGTCTGCGATACGATGTCACGGACGGTGATCGCGCCCACGGAAATTCCGGTCGGGGTGATCACCGCGCTTTGCGGCGGCCCATTTTTCATTTGGCTGCTCCGCTCGAAGCGGAGAAGCGTGTGGCTGTAATGGGGAGCGTATGTCCATAGTTCTGGTCGGCGGCGGCGCACGCAGCGGAAAGAGCCGGTACGCGCTGCAGCGGGCGCGCGAGCTGGGTCCGCGGCGCGTCTATATCGCCACCACCGAAGTGGTGGACACGGAGATGGAGGCGCGCATCGCCAGGCACCGCGCCGAACGCGGCGGCGATTTTACAACCGTCGAAGAACCATTGGAGCTGGGCCGCGCGATTCAGTCGGCTGTCGCCGATGCGATTGTCGTCGATTGTCTCACTGTATGGCTCTCGAACCTGATGCTCACGTTCGGCCGGGATGTGGACGCCGGAATCGAAACGCTGGTGAAAGCCGCCGTGGGCAACGCGGCCACTGTCATTCTTATCACGAATGAAGTTGGTTGCGGCATTGTTCCCGAGAGCACGCTTGGCCGGGACTTCCGGGATCACGCCGGCGAGCTCAACCAGCGCGTGGGATCGGTGGCGGACGAAATTCATTGGATGGTGTTCGGTCAGGCCCTGCGAGTAAAATGATGCGAGTAAAGTGATGCCGACGTTTTTCGGGGCTGTCGAGTTTCTCACCATCGTACCGATGCCCGGTCCGGGGGTGCCGCCCGGCCGCGCGGCGATGTTCTTTCCGCTGGTCGGCGCGGCGCTCGGGTTGATCGGCGCGGTCATCTTGATCGCTGCTGCCGCAGTCCGTTTTGCGCGAGTTCCTCAAAAGCTTGGAGGGCCTCGCTGGCCCTGTGCGGGCTCCTAAGAAACGCTCTACCGCAACGCCGCGAGCAACGACCCGGTCTGGCGCAGAACATTCAGCCGTGCCATCTCGGCCGCGTGCTGCGCATCGTAATAGGCCATCCACTTCTCCTCTTCCGTGGCGCGCGCATCTTCCACTTTCGCGAGCGGCAGCCGCCCCTCGTCCATCTGCGCCAGATCCACGGTCAGTTCCTCGCGTGCCAGATCGAGATCGGCCCGCGCCAGGTCGCGCGCCCCTTCGGTCCGCGTCACCTCCTGATAGGCGCGGCGCAGATCGGAGGTGATCCGGGAACGGGTCCGCGTCACCTCGATCCTCAGCTTCGCGACGTCGGCATCGGCCTGGGCTGCGAACGCCGTATGTGCGCGTCCGGCCAAGACTGGGATCTCGACGGACGCACCCAGCTCCGTGTTGTTGCGCTGGAAATGGGTAAAGATGTCCTGATAGGTGTACTTTGCCAGGAGCGAATATTGAGCTACCAGATCCACTTTGGGCAGCCGCATCGCGTTGAAGCCCTTGATCTCCAGCATCTTGCTCTGCATACTCGATTCCAGACTCTTCAGCTCGTTGCTCTTATCCAGAGCTTCGCCGATCGCGGCTTCCTCGGAACCGGGTACCACGAGAACCGCGCGCTCTTCCTCGCCGGCGCGAATGCGATTGTCCGGAGTCAGCCCCAGCGCGAGCGCCAGGCTGGTTTGCTGATTGATCAGATCGAACGATAGCGTTTCGGCCTGCTGCTTCGCGCGCAGGAGGGCGACGTCCGCTTTTCTCGATTCGAGCGGCAGTTCGCGTCCTTCCGACACGCGGACAGCGAGAAGGTCGCGAACGCGAGTCAGATTCGCGACGTGACGCTCGGCGGCGGCCAGGCTTCGCTGCGCTTGTTCGACGTCGAGGAATAGCGAAGTCACGCGATATGCCACCTCGTCCTGACGTTGCGCCACGGTGATCTCCGCCGCGCGAATGCCCTCGTGGGCGGCCGCCACTTGATAGCTCTGGGGCCGGTTGTAGATCGACATGACGGTTCGCGCCTGGACGATGGACGGAGCGTTGCCGTCGATGCTGTTGGGATAACCGTAGGTCCATGCGCCGCCGGTGCCCGCAAACACTTTGGGCGTGAACGGATCGTGGGCGATGGTGACCTGTGCCCGCGCTCTTTGCTCATCCAGGCGGGCCAGCAGCAGGTCCGGACTCTGTGCGAGCGCGGCGTCGAGCGCCTGACGAAGCGTCATGGTTTTCACTTCCGCGGAGGCGCAAAGCGCAAACAGGAGAAACGATGCCAGGATTCTCATACTGACCACCAGTGTAAACGGTGAGACACCGGGACTGGCTACTTTTGTCCCAAGCCGGCTCGAACTTCGAATCGCACCGGTCAAACCCGAGACAGCGCGGCCTGTCCCGGAGCTTCTTTGCGTTTCGGCCAGCGTGGCGAGCCCAAAAACATCATAAAACCCGAGTCATTCCGATCCCGCAGAGCGGGAGAGGAATCTGCTGTTTGTTCGTCTAAAAGCAGATTCTCGACTTCGCTCGGGATGACCCGCGTTTTGCCGGAAGCTTGCATGGCCCCTGTTGGTGATTGGCTGGGGATGCCCAGCGATCTGTTGAAAATCTATGATATATTTAACCCGCTCCGGAACCCTGCTCCGGTGCGAAAAGGAGTGCCATCATGCGCCGTAGAGATTTTCTGAAAGCCCTGCCTGCCATTGCCGCGGTGCCCCGCCTACGCGGAGCGCGGTTCAAGATCACTAGCATCCGCAACGTCCCACTCAAGATTTCAAAGGACCTTGGCTCCTATCCCGATTGGCTCGGTAATCCAAGACCGATCCGTATCGGGGGCGGAGCGTTCGTGGAAGTTCAGTCCGATCAGGGGCTCATCGGAATTGGGCCGCCCGCCGACGAAGCCCTCCTGCCCGCCATCAGAAATCTGCTGGTCGGCGCCGATCCTTTCGACGTGGACCTTCACGCCGAACGGCTGTTCGAAGTCAGAGGCGCCACCCCGCGCGGAACTACCGGTGTCGAGATTGCGATCTGGGACCTCATCGGTAAGGCCACCAATCAGCCCCTTTATAAACTCTGGGGCGGCGGCCGGGACAAGGTTCCGCCCTACTCTTCCATGCTCCGTCTTTCCAATCCGGAGGAGCGCGCCGAGATCGCGAAGCAGCTCAAGTCCGAGGGCTGGCAGGCCATCAAGTACCGCAGCTCCTTTCCCACGCTCAAAGAAGACATCCGGCTGGTGGAAGTCGCCCGTAAGGCGGTCGGCGACGACTGGACGATCATGTGCGACGGCAACAAGGCCACGCTCAACTACGCTTCGCAAAAAGGCGTTCCCTGGGACTTCGCCCGCGCCGCCGCAACCGCCAAAGAGTACCAGCGCATGAACGTCTATTGGCTCGAAGAACCGCTTCAGCGGTACGATCTGGACGGACTGGCGGCGCTGAATCGTCTGGTCGAAATGAAACTCGCCGGTGGCGAGGGCAACCACGGCATCCACGAATTTCGCGACTATCTGGAACGAGGGTGTTACGACATCGTCCAGCCCGAAGTCATGTCGGAAGGGCCCAATCGCCTTCGCAAAGTAGCGGTCATCGCCGAGTCTATGAATAAGATGTGCATCCCCCACGTGGGCGACAGCCGCCTGGGCACCATTTGCGACCTGCACCTGGTCGCTTCGTGGCCGAACGCTCCTTATCTGGAAATTTTCAACGACAAGCCGATCGGCAACTACGAACACCCCTTGGCAATTTTCGAGAATGCTCCGGTTCTCGACAAGGACGGCTATTTCCAACTTCCACAGGGGCCGGGACTGGGCGTGACTGTGAAGAAGGAGTTTCTTGCATAGAAACCTTAGTGCACGATCTACCAAGCCCGCAACACGCGCCTGAATCGCTGCAAGGCCATTCAGGTTCTGCTGCACGGCGCTCCGATTTGGAGTAAGATTTCTTCACTGGAGTCCACTATGCGGGATGTAACCATTTGCTTGCTGTTGCTCCTCCCTGGGTTGGCGTTGGCCCAACACCAATTCGATCCCCACGACGCGGAGGCGGGCGCGACGCGTTTCATGAACGTTTGCGCGAGCTGTCATGGCCCGGACGGCAATCAGGTGCCCGGCATCGATCTGGGACATGGCAGATTTGTGCATGCCACGAGCGACCAGCAGCTTGTCGATATCATCATCCACGGAATTTCCGGCGGGGGAATGCCGGCGAATAAGATGACCGAATCGCAGGCGTACATGATCGTTGCGTACTTGCACTTCCTGGCGGAATCGGGGTCCAAGAACACCTCGACGGGTGACGCCGCTCGCGGCAAGGTGGTCTTTGAGGGAAAAGGCGGGTGCCTCGCCTGCCATCGCGTGATGGGCAGGGGATCGCGGCTGGGGCCGGACCTGAGCGAGATCGGGAGCCTGCGGCGTTCGGTCGATCTCGAAACTTCCATTCTGAATCCCGACGCCGCGGTGGCGGCGTCCAACCGCTTCGTGCGCGTGGTGACCAATACCGGCGCGACGATCACGGGAAGATTGTTGAATCAGGATACGTTCGGCGTGGCGCTCATCGATCCGCAGGAAAACTTGCGGTCATTCGACAAATCCGACCTGCGCGAATTCACTTTCCTCGACCACTCACCCATGCCTTCCTTCCGCGGCAAATTGACGGATGAGAATCTGTCCGACTTGGTAAGTTATCTGACTACGTTGAGAGGAGCCAACTAAGATGAGGACCCATGCATTGCTGTTCGTGATGTTGGCCGGTTGCATGCAGGCTCAAGTCACGTATGAGCGTCTGCTTCACGCCGCCGAGGAACCGCAAAACTGGCTCACCTATTCGGGATCCTATTTGAGCCAGCGCCACAGCGCATTGACCCAGATTACGCCGGCAAACGTGAAGAACCTGGAGCTGCAGTGGATGTCTCAGGCCCGCTCGCTCTCGACGTTCGAGGCCACGCCGCTGGTGGTCAACGGGATCATGTACACGGTGCAGGCCCCCAACGACGTAGTGGCGCTCGATGCCGCCACCGGGCGCATGTTCTGGATCTACCGCTACACGCCATCCGCGGATGCCAGGCCGTGCTGCGGCCGCGTGAACCGGGGGCTGGCGATCCTGGGCGATACGCTCTACATGGGCACGATCGACGCGCACCTGCTGGCCATCGACGCCAAGAACGGCCATGTGTTGTGGAACGTGCGGCCCGCGGGCGCGAGCCCCGCGTCCGGGTACGCCTACACGCACGCGCCGCTGGTGATCAAGGATAAGGTGATCATGGGCGTGGCCGGCGGCGAGTACGGAATCCAGGGGTTTATCGCGGCTTTTGATGCGGGCACCGGCAAGGAAGTCTGGCGGTTTAACACCGTGCCGCACCCCGGCGAGCCCGGCAATGAAACCTGGGGCGGCAAATCCTGGGAGCAAGGCGGCGCTTCCGTGTGGGTTACCGGCTCCTATGACTCGGACACGAACCAGACCTATTGGGGAATTGGAAATCCCGGCCCCGACTGGAACGGCGACCCGCGGCCCGGCGACAACCTTTATAGTTGCTCCGTGGTGGCGCTCGATGCCGACACTGGCAAGCTGAAATGGCATTATCAGTTTTCGCCGCACAATGAGTACGATTACGACGCGGTCCAGATTCCCGTGCTGGTGGAAATGGAATGGCAGGGGCGTCCGCGAAAGCTCATGATCTGGGCCAATCGCAACGGCTTTTACTACGTGCTCGACCGCGCCACGGGCCAGTTTCTTCTGGGCAAGCCTTTCGTTCAGGTGAACTGGGCCAACGGTTTCGATGAGCGCGGCAGACCCATGCAGGTCGCCGGCAAGGCGCCCACCAAGGAGGGCACGCTGATCATGCCGGGCAATCAGGGCGGCACGAATTATTATTCGTCGTCCTATAGTCCGCACACCGGCCTTTTTTACATTCCAACCTGGGAGAACACAGCCTCGCTTTACGTGAAGGCCGAACAGGAATTCACCGAAGGTGAGCAGTACAGCGGTGGAGGACCGAGAGGGCCCGTGGGCCCGATCGGAGGGCGTGGCCTGCCGTATTTCGGCAAGGAGAACGAAGGATTTGGCGCGGTCCGCGCGATCGATGCGAAGACCGGCGAAAAGAAGTGGGACTTCAAGATGACGCAAGTCACCGAAGCCGGGATTCTGACGACTGCTTCAGACGTGTTGTTCAGCGGTGGAAGGGATGGATATGTCTTTGCCCTGGATGCCCGCAACGGGGCGCTGCTGTGGCGGGCCAGCGTGGGCGGCCCAGTCCAATCTTCTCCAATCACCTACATGGTTGGAGGCCGGCAGTATGTTGCGATCAACGCCGGGAGTTCGACCTTAGTGTACGCGCTGCGTCAGTAACATTTGCGGAAGGACGGTTGAAACAGATCGGCGGCGCGTGGTCGCATGAGTCGTGGCCGTGCGGGCTGATGCTATTCGGCGACGTTAACCGGCAGGCCTTCTGCTGGGAGCGTTTGTGCCGCGTTGGAAATTGGGGAATGTTCCGTCTGGTCACCGATTTCCCCAGGATGTGAATGCGATCTGGCCAGGCTGGATCTGTGCCAGTCTCGAGAGGATGGTCTCTGCAACGGGCAGAAGGTCTTCTATCTGGTTCGTGCGCGAGCGGATGACGAGGATTGACCTCAGGAGGCGCTCGCTGCGCACCGAATAGAAGATCTGCAGCAGCAGCGCACGCAGCAGCCGCTCGGGAGCGATGGAGGGCCGCCCCACTTCCGAATACAACTTGCCGAACTGCGGCGACATCTCCTTGAGCACGCCGTCCACCAAGGTGCGAATCCTGCGCAACGGGTGGTCGGCGGGCACACGTTCTTCCGGCGAAACATAGCTGAAGACAGCGTCTTGTTTGGGGTCAGATCCGCGCATATAAACAAGACGTTCCCGAAATGTTTGAGGCTACACCGCTGGAGGGTCTTTTCAGCAAGCTCCTAGACCATTTTTGATTTAGCGGGCTGTTACTCAGAAGCTTGCCTAAACATTCGAAGTCAGCCCCCGGTCGACTCGCTTCTTGGCCTCGACCGAGGCGAGAATCATGTCGATCCCGACCGGTGTCCGGCGTAAGTAGTCGTCTCCGAGAGCCGCAGCCAGTGCACAGCGGATCGCGGCGGCGCCCGCGCCGACTGCCGCTTCGGCCATCCCCTTGGCCCCGACCGGCGTCTCCGGATCGGGAAGGTTCACGGCGTCCCAATCCATCTTGGCCGGAATGTCGAGCATCGTCGGCGGCCGGTTGTAGTGGAAGCGCTTGGCGAGCGCCACGCCATACTCCTGGTCGTAAACCCACTTCTGGCTGCGCGTGTAGCCGATGCCCTGAATCGCGCCGCCGTGGAGTTGTCCCTCAAGACCTCGCGGGTTGACCACCGTACCGCAGTCGGCGACGCACAGGTAATCGAGAATCTTGTACTCCCCGGTTTCGACATCTACTTCGAGTTCGGCGAAGCTTGCCACAAAAGCCTGGGTCGACCCCTTGCGCCCATAGTTATCCTTGGCGACGCCCATCAGCCCGACGCCGGCGAGCGCCGCCGCCGACTCCTTCGTCATGACGTTGAGGTCCTTGGCTATTTCGTGTCCGTCGTACTTGCCGCCCAATTCAATCGCGCGCTTGGCGGCCTGTGCGTAGCTCATCCCCCGCCCGGGGCTGCCCTTGCGGAACACACGCTGATTCCCGATCGTGTAATCCTCGGGCCGGCCGCCGAGATCCTTCGCCGCGATCTCCTGCAGCTTCTGTTTGGCGTCCAGCGCCGCGGCGTGATTGGCCCGTGAAGTCGCGTGGATGGTCTGACTGCCGCCCTGGCGCGAGCTCCAAGGCAGATGCTTCGAGGTGTCTCCCCAAATGACCTCACACTTGTCCCACGGCATGTCGAGCATCTCGGCAGCCACGCGCGCCGTGTCAAATACCGACAGGGTCCCTACGTTCCCAACACCCGAATAGATGTTCAGTTTCCCTTCGGGTGTGATCGCGATCATCCCGTCGAATCCGATGGTGCCTGCCGAGAAGTTGGCGAGCGATACACCAACCCCGGTGACCTTAGTCCCCCGCACCTGGCCGCTCCGCTTCCTTCGCTCCGCCCAATTGAACTTTTGGGCTCCACGCTCGAGGGCTTCGCGCGCGAACGCGCTGGTAAACCGGGTTCGAATCCCGCCCTTTTCCGGAGCGCCGTATTCCATCCCTGTCGACGGCGCATTGATCTTGCGAATTTCCAACTCGTCGATTCCGAGCTTGCGGGCAGCCTGGCAGATCAGCGGCTCGAACATCACTGTTGATTGAGCCCCGCCGGGGCCGCGCTGCGGGCCGTGCGGCGGCGTGTTGGTCAGCACTGCCGTTCCGCGGAAACGCATGGTCAGCGGCGTGTAATTGGCCGAGGCCACCACTGCGCAGGTTCCGTAATCGCCCGCCCGGGCATAGGGGCCGTTGTCCTGCACCACGAACATATCGAGCGCAGTCATGCGGCCGTCCTTGCGAAAGCCCATGCGAACGCGCATCACCAGGCCTGCCCGCGCGCGGCCGATGAAATGGTCCTCTTCGCGCGAAATTCGCATCATCACCGGGCGGCCGGTCTTCTTCGCAAGCAGCGCCGGAATGGCGGTGTGCATGTGAGTTTCCGGATTCTTCCCGCCGAAGCCGCCGCCGACGTACTCGCCCAGCAGGACCAGCTTGGTTCGATCGGCTTGCGACCAGTTTCCTATCGACTGGCTCACGTGGGCCGTCGATTGCGCCGAGGCGTGCATGAAGAGCTTCCCGTTCTGCCAGTAGGCCATGGAGGTGCGGGGCTCCAGGGCCTGGTGCGAGGTCGATTGGCAGACCACGGTCTCGTCAATGATGACCGCTGCCTCCTGGAGGGCGGCGTCGACGTCACCCACCTTCCAGCTATCCGGCGCCTCCCGCATCGGCAGTCGGCCGGCCGCTACTTCCTTCCAGTCCTCCTCGGTCCACTTGAGCGTCTGAGCAAGCGCACCGTAGTAAACATTGCCTTCCAGTCGCGCGTTGGGACCTCCAGGGCGAAGACTCTGGAGCGGATCGACGCAGAAAGGCAGCGGCTCCAGGTCGAGTTTGATACGCTCAATCGCCTCGGCCGCGGTCAATTCATCCACGGCAGCCACGGCGAGAATCGGCTCGCCCTGAAATGCCGGCTCATTGGTCAGCCCCATCTCGGCCTTGATCGGCACGCCCCGCACCCGCGCTCCCTTGGACGCCGGCCCTTCCTCCTCCGCCGCGGCAACACCACGGGTCGGCGGGGCGACCACGGGTAGATCGTCGGCGGTCAGAATTGCATGCACACCCGGCATCGCCAGTGCTGCGCTGGCATCGATGTGGCGGACCCTCGCGTGCGGCATCGGGCTCACCAGCAGCTTGGCGAACAGCATTCCATCGGCGCGGTAGTCCTCGGCGTATTTCGACCGTCCGGTCACCTTGGCAATGATGTCCGGCGTCTGATAGTTATGTCCGATCAGCTTGTAAGCCATTTCAAGACCTCCGCATCAGTTCGCTTGCGTGCATCATGGCGTTCAGAATCTTGTTGTAGTCCGCGCACCGGCACAAGTTTCCAGAGATTCCGTGCGCCAGCTCGGCGCGCGTAGGATTTGGGTTGGCCTTCAAATACCCGGCGGTAGCCATGATGAATCCGGACATGCAGAAGGCGCACTGGAACGCCTGCCCATCCACCACCGCCTGCTGTACGGGATGGAGCGTGCCATCGGGCGCGGCCAGACCTTCAACGGTCGTGATTCTACCGTTGCGAACAGTGTGCGTGAGAACGGAGCACGAGTAGCGAGGGACATCGTCGATCAGCACCGTGCAAGCGCCACACTCGGAGCGATCGCAACCCAGCTTGGTTCCCGTCAGGCCCAGTTTGTAGCGCAGTGTCATGGCCAAGGTTTCCTGCTTCATCACATCCACACGCCGGAGCTGGCCATTGACGTTCAATGTGAGCAAGCGCTCAGGGGAGCCCGGCAAGGACGACTTGCTCAGAACACGACCCGAGCCGCGGTACATATACAATGCCGCCGAAGCCGTACCGCCTACGGCGATCACGCCTTGAATGAATTGCCGCCGCGTAAAGGGCTGCGGCGTCTCGAGAGTTTCCGGCTCATTCTCCATGCTCAATTCCTTATGCTCGGGCGAATCAAATCAAGATAGTACTGTCCAGGAGCGTATCTCCACGAAAGCAAGAAGTCAATTGTTGCTACTGAACCGGGACAAAGCCGATGTAAACCGGGGAAGGCACCTGCAGGACCTCGCCTGTCGGCGTCAATTCTCCGGTGTCTCTGTCGATTCGATACTCGACGATGGTTCCGGAATCCTGGTTTGCCCCAAACAGAAACGCGCCGGTAGGATCGAGGGCGAAATTGCGCGGAGTCTTGCCTTGTGTGGAGACCCGGCCGGCGGAGGTGATCGTACCTCGCCCGGAATCGATTCGAAATGTCGTGATGCTGGCGTCTCCTCGATTCGAGGCGTAGACAAATTTGCCGTTGGGATGCACGGCGATCTCGGCTCCGCTCTTAAAGCCGCTGAAATCCGGAGGCAATGCCGAGGCGGCTTGCAATTCCTGAAGAGAGCCAGCTCGCGGGTCGTAGTGGAAGGCGGTGACGGTGTCGGCCATTTCACTTACCAAATAGGCATAGCCTCCAGTAGGAGCAAATGCCATGTGACGCGGACCCGTGCCGGCTGCGGTTTTCGCGTAGGGAGGATCGGCCGGGGCGAGCGTGCCTTTCGCGGGATCGAATCGGTACGTGAACACCCGGTCGAGACCCAGATCGGCCACCAGCACGAAGCGGCCATCCGGTGAAAGGTTAGCTGAATGCGCGTGTGGCCCGGCTTGCCGCTCCGGATTTACACTGGAGCCGGTGTGCTGCACGAACGAGGATGCCTCGCCCAACGTGCCGTCCTCGTGAATCGGCAACACGGCCACGCTGCCTGTCTCGAAGTTGGCGACGAAAAGCCACTTGCCGGTCTTGTCGAACGCCAGATGGCACGGGCGCCCGCCGCGAGACGAAACCCGGTTCAGAAGTTTCAAATGGCCGGTGCCCGGGTCGATCGAAAAAGAGCTGACCGCGCCCGTCCCCTGTCCCTGGTAACTCGAGACCTCATTCACGGAATACAAGAAGCGGCGGTTGGGATGGATCGCGAGCCACGCGGGGTCGATTTCATCCGCCATGAGCCCCATCCCGGTCATCTTGCCCGTCTTGGGATCGAACCGGAAGCCGTAGATGCCCTTGCTCCCGGCGCTGACGAAGGTTCCCGCGGAGGTCGTAAACGTTCCGACGTAAGCGATCCGCTCCTGGGCCGGCAGCAGCGAAGCGAGTCCAACGGAAAGCAGCAAGGACGCGTGCAGCACTTTCATGGTCAACCATTGTACGGAAGACATAAGCAACCTGTTAAGCACGCCGGACGCGGCCGAAGCGGGCCCCCGGGCGCGGATCTATGAACTTGTTGAAAAAAGGAAAAGGGGACAGACCGCTTCTGTCCACTCCCACGGTCGCAGGTGAAGTCAGCTATCTATGGGAGGGACAGAGTAGTCTGTCCCCTTTTTCACATTGAGGTATACTTTCTGTCGGATAGCGCCGCCCACTTCTTAGTAACAGCCCGCAAAACGGAGCGGCGGCAGCGGTGCTTGACTTGTAAGGAGGGCGCCGCCGCACCCTTTGCGGGCTAACTAGACCCGGACGTTCCAACCAATAGGAGAGAACGATGACGCGAAAAATTGATCGGGGAGGCATCCTCGTGCTGGCTGCCTCGGGCATCTTAGCGGGATTCGCGCTCCGTGCCAATGCCGAGACGCTGGTGGAGTTCAGCTCAGAGGCCCGGTTTCAACTCGATTTCCACGTCCCGGACGCCGCGATCAAAGCTCTGCTCCCCACGGGCTGGATGCCCAACGTGGCGGCTCAAGGCGCCGCCAAGGACGCGAACCTGCGAGTGATATTCATTGACCGCGTCACGATCAACGGGCCGGACGGAAAGCCAGTGGGAAAAGGATCGAATCGATTGGTATATCTGGTTGTACCCGTAAAGGACCCGAACGGCGCAAATGTCCAGATGGTGGTGGGCGGCCTGACCGAAGACCCCGCCGACGCGCCAGGACCGTTTGGAGTGTACCTTCGTGCGACCACGCATACCATGCAGCGGTCTACGTCGAGCGGCGCGGGACCAATCCTCGATACGCAGGGCTGGGTCTTCTCGGCCGCGAGCGGGGAACGTATCGAGATGCACATTAAGTACGAGAGGGGCGTGGGGAACAAGGGCAATCCCTCCGATACCAAGTTCTACTCCGCCAAGAACCCAAGCTTCTATCAGATCTCGAGGCAGGAGCAAGTTCTGGATATCCTGCGCAACGCGACGACGAATCCTCCTGACCGGGTAATGGAGTTTTCGTTTAAAGGGTCTGGCGGCTCTTATGCCAAGTTGTTCGACGGCTCGGAGAAAGTACTGAGCTGGGACAATATCCTCTGGATCAATCGGGGCGTCATTTTGCCCTAAGAGCGCATTTCGCGCGAGGTTCCGGGACCTTCTGTATCCTTAGAGATGTATTTCCCGGCCCCACCGACCGGCCGCGTGAAGGGGGTCTCCGTTGGCATCCAGAACGCTCGCTCGACGTCCGAATCCAATGGTGGACAAATGACGCTCCTTCTGCTTCGTGCTACTTCGCGGCGGCCCCTTTCGGCCATAGGACGCGCTGGTCCTTGGAAGTGACCGGACCCAGACCTTTATAGATGAACTTCTGCACGCGTTGTCCTCGATACGTTTCCGTGGTAAAGATGTCGCCCTTGGAATCCGTGGCGATGCTGTGCACACCGTAGAATTCGCCCGGCTGACGTCCGCCTTCGCCGAACGTGGTCAGGACTTCGAGCGACTGGCGGTCCAGGATGTGAACCCGGTCGTTTTCGCCATCCGCCAAGTAGATATATTTCTGCTGCGGGTCCCTCGAGAAGGCAATGTCCCAGGCCGATCCTGAGCCGAGCGTGTCCTTCTCAATGAACTGCTCCTTGACGAAAGTCCCGTCTGGTTTGAAAACCTGGATGCGGTCATTGACGCGGTCGCAGACGTATAAGAGATTGTCGTTTGCGAGTTGCGCGCAGTGCACCGGGTTGCGGAATTGCTGAGGCGGCGGGTCGTTTGGCTTGTAGGGGCCCAGGTCGGCGTCGTCGGGCTTGTGCCCATAAGCGCCCCAATGCCGCTTGTACTTGCCTGTATTAGCGTCGAACACAATGACGCGATGGTTTCCGTAGCCGTCGGAGATGTACGCTTCGTCGGTCTTGGGATCGACGAAGATCTTGGCCGGAAGTCTGAGATTCTCGACGTCGTTGCTACCCTTGGAACGGTTGGGTTTGCCGATCTGCATCAGGAACTTCCCGTCCTGCGTGAATTTCAGGATCATGTTGTCGTTGAAGGACTGGGTACCGACAGCCTGCCCTTCCTCCTCAGCCGTGCGATCCACTGCGGTGGCAGCCGCTCCTCGGCCACGGCCACCCGGAGGCGCTCCCCGCCCGTTACCGCCGATCCAAACATTACCTTTGTAGTCGACAGTAATTCCGTGATTCGAATTCGGCCAGTCGTAACCTTCGCCCGGGCCGCCCCAATGCCCGATCAAGTTCCCGGCTTCGTCGAATTCGAGAACCGGCGGCGCCGCCATGCAGCATTGGGAAATGGGCGGGTTGGTCGCCGCGTGCCGTTCACCCGGTTCGAGGGAACCGGCTCGATGAATGATCCAGATGTGTTCGTTGGAATCCACTGAAACGCCGATGGTCTGTCCCAGGATCCAGTGGTTGGGCAAGGGCTTCGGCCATAACGGGTCCACTTCGAATCGCGGAGCCATCACACCCGCTGCTTGAACCGCCCCGTGCCGGCCGAGCAGAGCAGAGGCGATGCCCAGCATCATGATCAGCGCCAAAATAACCACTCCGGTACGATAATCACGTTTCATTCTTCTCTCTCCTGTCTTCGAGTTCAAGTTCGTGCTCTCATCACTCCGTCAACGCTGCTCTCACCGACCCACAATGGCCCGGCATCTATTCCCGCCCTGGGGCAGCCCAGTTGCTAGTGTACAGTCATCGTGGCACAAGAAAAGTCCATGGCAAGAGGGGCGATGCTGCATGTTGCTTCCCTCGTCGAAACAGACCAGTAAGCAACGTGCGCCCGATTCCTCCGGGACCAATCGCTTAAGCATTTCGAAGGTTGACGTCTCGCGGTGATAAGGACTATGTTGGTTTCGTTGCCCGTCGAAATCACGCTGGAGCCGGTCACGCTTTGAACCTAGTGCAGCTCACAGCCGGCGCGCCAGTTCCCCAAGCAGATGTGAGCCTGGTCGACGTCGCGGCGCTCCGTGGGGAACTCGATCGTCACATTGAGGGAGAAGTTCGCTTCGATCGCATCTCCCGCTCGCTGTACTCGACCGACGCAAGCGTTTACCAGATCCACCCTCTCGGCGTCGTCATTCCGAAGAGCCGCCAGGATCTCCTTCACACCGTCCAGATCTGTCATCGCTTCGGCTGCCCCTTGACGATGCGCGGCGGCGGGACTTCTCAGGCGGGTCAAGCGATCGGCGAAGGAATTCAGGTCGACACGTCCAAGTATTACAACCATCTGCTGGAGACCAACCTCGAAGAGCAATGGGTGCGCGTCGAACCCGGCATTGTGCTCGACGAATTGAACACCCAGTTGGGTCCGCTCGGATTCAGGTTTGCGCCCGACATTTCGACCGCGAGCCGCGCGACCATCGGCGGAATGATGGGCAATAACTCCTGCGGAGCGCGCAGTGTGATTTACGGAAAAACCATCGACCATGTGCTCGAGCAGGTGGTGGCTCTATCGGACGGAAGCGTGGCTCACTTTCGCGAAATGCCGCGTGACAGCATCCCCACGGGGGACTCACTCGAAGCGGCTTGCTATCGCGCCGTCCTCGATCTCGCGCGCGAGCACGCAACCGAAATCGAGCGTCGCTTCCCCAAGCTCCTGCGCCGCGTGTGCGGCTACAATCTCGACGAGTTCACCGATCCGGCGAAGTCCGTGAATCTGGCGAAGCTTATGGTCGGATCCGAAGGCACGCTGGGTGTGGTTCTCGAAGCCAAGTTGTGCCTAACGCCGCTGCCGAAAGCGAAGGCCGTGATGGTCGTCGGATTTCACGACCTGCTGGAGTCGCTTGCGGCCGCGCCCGTGATACTCGAACATAAGCCGTCGGCGGTCGAGGTGATGGACAAATCCATTCTCGACAATACACGCCAGAATGTGGGACTTGCGCGGATTCACGGCAAGTTTATTCAGGGCGATCCGGCTGCCACGCTTTGCGTCGAGTTCTATGCCGATCGAAGCGAAGATCTGCCGGGCCGTCTTCGAGGTCTCGAATCGGATCTCCGGTCTCGAAAGCTGGGCTACTACTACCTTTCCGAAACGGACCCCTCCGAACAAGCTCGCATCTGGAGCCTGCGCGAAGCCGCCCTCGGACTATCGATGGCCATGAAAGGAGACGCCAAGTCCCTTTCCTTCGTGGAGGACACGGCCGTCGCGCCGGAGAAGCTGAGCGAATACATCGGGCGATTCCTGGCGATTGTCCACAGCCATGGAACCACAGCCGGCGTTTACGCGCACGCTTCGGTCGGCTGCCTGCACGTGCGTCCGGTCATCAATCTGAAAACGGAAGACGGGATTGGCAAGTTTACGAGCCTCGCGGAGGAAGTGTCGGACTTGGTGATTGAATATGGCGGCGCCATTTCCGGTGAACACGGTGATGGACTGGTACGAAGCCCGTTCCTGCGAAAAGCTTTCGGCGATGTGTTGTACGAAGCTTTCCGCCAGATCAAACGCACCTTTGATCCGCTAGGGATCCTGAATCCGGGCAAGATCGTCGATTCGCCCCCGATCGCCTCCCACCTTCGTTACGGGACTTCCTATCGAACGTCGAGCCCGGCCACTTGGTTCGACTTCTCCGAATACGGTGGCATCGCCGGGGCGATCGAAATGTGTAGCGGCGTCGGGGCGTGCCGCAAGACGCTCTCCGGGACGATGTGTCCCTCCTACATGGCGACGCGAGACGAGTCGGACACGACGCGCGGTCGCGCCAACGTTCTGCGCCTCGCGATCTCCGGGAAGCTAGGCGAATCCGGTCTCGGCGATGAAGGGGTTCATCAGGTGCTGGATTTGTGTCTGGAATGCCGCGCCTGCAAAGCGGAATGTCCGGTCAACGTGGATGTGGCGAGGCTGAAGAGCGAATTCCTCGCCGATTATGGGAAGCGCCATGGAGTGCCATTACGTTCGCGCGCCCTCGGCCATATCGACGCATTGTCAGCGTGGGGCAGCCGCTTCGCGCCTCTCTCGAACCGGATCATGAGTAATTTCCTGGTCCGCCACTTGAACCAGAGTCTGCTGGGGATCGATCGGCGGCGCGCACTCCCTGCGTGGAGGCGGAGGACTTTCGAAGATTGGTTCGAAAAGCGCCCGCGGAAACCGCACCCGGCCGTTGGCGCGGCGGTTACGCTGTTCAACGATACGTTCACTAATTACTACGACCCCGAAATCGGAATTGCCGCGATCGAGATCTTGGAAAGCTGTAAACATCGCGTCCAGGTCGTGAGGCCAGGCTGCTGCGGCAGGCCGCTGATTTCTCAAGGGCTGCTTGGCGTCGCGCGGGACTACGCCGCCAAGCTGGTGGAAGGGCTCGTCCCCATTGCCGAACGCGGTGAGAAGATTCTCTTCTGCGAGCCGAGCTGCCTGTCGGCGGTAAAGGAAGACATACCGTCATTGCTGCGCGGGGACCAGCAGAAGAAGGCTGATACCGTGGCGCGGGCCAGCCTCTTGTTTGAGGAATTCGCCGCCGGTTTAGAGTTGCCCCTGCGCGCCGGCCCGCAACGAATCCTGCTGCATGCCCACTGCCATCAAAAGTCCATGGGCTTGGTGCAAAGTTCCGTCGCTCTTCTAGCGCGCATTCCGTCGGTTACCGTTGTCGATTTGGATGCCGGATGTTGCGGTATGGCCGGGTCCTTCGGCTATTCGAAAGAGCACTACGACGTGTCGAGGGCGATTGCCGGCCGGCGCCTGCTTCCGGCGATCAACGCCAGGAGATCCGGCGATGTACTAGTAGCCCCGGGAACCTCATGCCGGCATCAGGTTGCGGACTTCGCCGGCGCGACCGCCCTCCATCCGGCAGTCCTGGTTCGCGGCCTATTGAAGGAATAGCGCACCGTCTCCCTCGGTTTCCTTCACCAATCGATGCCGTTGCCTGCCGCGTCTCTCCGCGACTTTAATAGTGTCACCATGAATTGAGAACGATCGCGACACAGTACGCGGCTTTAATGTGGCCGTCATCCCATTGCGTGCCCGACGCTCCGCGGCGATTCTCCGACAAGGATGCCCCAGCCACGTGTTATGCTGTGTGGGCGCTGAATGCCCCGCCGGACCGCACTCCCACGGATCTGTAT
>Ga0209415_10000255_pt1 | contig 93171 bp, 83 predicted proteins | sample PeaSoiSIISIP2007_FD_187696 | JGI IMG/M metagenome (GOLD analysis project Ga0209415, IMG submission 187696) | Peat soil microbial communities from Weissenstadt, Germany - SII-SIP-2007 (SPAdes) (version 2) | ecosystem: Environmental > Terrestrial > Soil > Wetlands > Peat | place: Germany... | reverse complement strand
AACCGGTTGAAGAAGCTGATGGACCTGCACGCGCCGGAAGTGATCGTGCGCAACGAAAAGCGCATGCTGCAGGAAGCCGTGGACGCTCTGTTTGACAACGGCCGCCGCGGACGTGTTTTGCGTGGCGCGAACAATCGGCCACTCAAGTCACTGTCGGACACCCTCAAAGGCAAGCAGGGCCGCTTCCGTCAGAACCTGCTGGGCAAACGCGTGGACTACTCGGGACGTTCGGTCATCGTGGTCGGCCCCGAACTCAAGCTGCACCAGTGCGGTTTGCCCAAGAAGATGGCCCTCGAGCTGTTCAAGCCGTTCATCTATCACCGGCTGGAGCAGACCGGTCATTGCACCACCATCAAACAAGCCAAGGAAATGGTGGAGCAGCAAGAGCCTATTGTTTGGGACATTCTGGAAGAAGTCATCAAAGACCATCCGGTTTTATTGAACCGCGCCCCTACTCTTCACCGGCTCGGCATTCAGGCTTTTGAACCGGTGCTGGTGGAAGGCAAGGCAATCAAGATCCACCCGTTGGTCTGCACCGCGTTCAACGCCGACTTCGACGGTGACCAGATGGCGGTTCACATTCCGCTGTCTCCGGAAGCGCAGGTGGAAGCCAGCGTGTTGATGCTGTCCTCGCACAACATTTTGTCGCCGGCATCTGGTCACCCCATCACCGTGCCTACCCAGGACATGGTGCTGGGCCTTTACTATCTAACCAAAGCCAAGCCAGGTGCCAAAGGTGAAGGGCGCGCCTTCGCCAATATCGACGAAGTGCTTCTGGCGCTCGAAGCCGGGGAAGTTGAAACGCTTTCACCGATCCGCTTGCGTTATACGGGTGACGTAATCGACCTGACCGCTGCTTATGACGACCAGGACATTACCCACACCGATCCGGTGCAGTATGACCGCAGCTTTTTGAACACCACCGTGGGACGCGCCATTCTGAACGATCACCTTCCCCCGGGCATGCCGTACATCAACGGCCTGCTGAAGAAGAAGGGCATCGGGCAGCTAGTCAGCTACTGCTACTTGAGGTTCGGGCTGGAGATCACGGTCAAGATGCTGGACGAAGTCAAGGAACTTGGGTTCCGCTTTGCCACCCGCGCCGGACTGTCCATTGGCATTGACGACATGGTCGTGCCAGACAACAAGAAGACTCTGGTACGCGATGCCGAGAAGCAGGGCATCGGCGTTCAGCAGCAATACTTGGACGGCGCGATTACTAACGGCGAGCGCTACAACAAGGTCATCGAAATCTGGTCGGCGATCACGGAAAAAGTCGCGGATGAAATGTTCGGCCAGATGCAGCAACGCGACAAGGAAGGCTTCATCAATCCGATTTACGTGATGGCGGATTCTGGCGCTCGCGGATCGAAACAACAGATTCGCCAGCTTTCGGGCATGCGTGGATTGATGGCCAAACCTTCGGGAGAAATCATCGAGACGCCCATTACGGCGAATTTCCGCGAGGGGTTGACCGTGCTCGAATATTTCATCTCGACACACGGTGCGCGTAAGGGACTGGCGGACACGGCACTTAAGACGGCCGACTCCGGCTATCTCACCCGCCGCTTGGTCGACGTCGCGCAGGACGTGATCATCAGCGAATACGACTGCGGCACGGTGGACGGTATCTATGTCGCAGGTATCGTGGAAGCCGGCGAAGTCATCGAGCCGTTGCGCGACCGCATTGTGGGCCGCGTGTCGCTCGAGAAGCTCAAGGACTACGACGGCAATGTGGTGGTGGACATTAACCAGGAGATTACGGAAGAACTTGCCGGGACGGTGCAGGCTGCCGGCATCGAGAGGGTGAAAATCCGCTCGGTGCTGACCTGCGAGTCCAAGCGCGGTGTCTGCGTGATGTGCTATGGCCGTAACCTGGCTTCGGGCCGTCTGGTCGAGCTGGGCGAGGCCACCGGCGTGATCGCGGCGCAATCCATCGGCGAGCCGGGAACCCAGCTCACCATGCGTACATTCCACATCGGTGGCACGGCATCGCGAGTTTCCGAGCAGTCCCGCCTGGAAGCGAAGAGCAATGGCGCGGTGCGCTTCATCGGCCTCCAGACCGTGAAGGCAAAGTCGGGCGATCTGGTGGTGATGAACCGGCAGGGCTCGATCGCCGTGGTCGACGAGAAAGGCCGCGAACGCGAGCGCTATGCGGTCGTGTACGGCGCCAAGGTCAAGGTGAATGAAGGCGATCAGGTCCAGCTCGGACAAGTAATGGTCGAGTGGGATCCCTACACTTTCTCGGTCTTGACCGAGATTGGCGGCACAATACAGTTCAAGGACCTGCAGGAAGGGGTCACTCTGCATGAAGAAGTGGACGAAGTGACCGGATTGTCGCGTCACGTGGTGGCGGATTCGCCCGACGAGAAGCGCCAGCCGGCGATCGTGATCAAGGGCAAGACCAGCAAACGTTACCTGATGCCCTCGCGCGCTCACCTCATGGTGCAGGACGGCGATACGGCTCATCCCGGCGATGTGCTGGCCAAGATCCCGCGTGAAACCACCAAGACCAAAGACATCACCGGAGGTTTGCCGCGTGTGGTCGAGTTGTTCGAGGCCCGCAAGCCGCACGAGACCGCGGTCATCAGCGAGATCGATGGCTTGGTCAAATTCGGCGAGGTTTCGAAGGGCCAGCGCAAAATGTACGTGGTGGCCGACAACGGCACGGAGAAAGAATACTCGGTGCCGCGCGGCGTCCACATCAACGTGCAGGAAGGCGAGCGCGTGAAGGCGGGCGAGCCGCTCATGGACGGCCCGCTCAACCCGCATGACATCCTGGCGGTGCTCGGCGAAAAAGAACTGCAGGCTTACCTGGTGAATGAAATCCAGGAAGTCTACCGGTTGCAGGGCGTCAACATCAGCGACAAGCACATCGAGGTGATCGTTCGCCAGATGATGCGCTGGCGCCGGGTGGAAGACGTGGGCGACACCTCGTTCCTGCTCGAAGAACAGGTGGACAAGTTCAAGTTCGCCGATGAGAACGAGCGCGTGATCGCGCAGGGCGGGCGCCCGGCCACCGGCCGGCCGCTGCTGCTCGGCATCACCAAGGCGTCGCTCTCCACCGACTCCTTCATCTCCGCGGCATCGTTCCAGGAGACTACGCGCGTGCTCACCGAAGCCTCCATCCAGGGCAAGGTGGACCACCTGCGCGGTCTGAAGGAAAACGTGATTGTCGGACGCCTCATTCCCGCCGGCACCGGCATGGAATACTACCGCAACGTGCGCCTCTCGCCTGAGATGGAAGAGGCCGCAGCCAAGGTCCAGGAAGAGGTCTCTCAGGCGTACGAGGAGGCCGAGCGCGCGCTCGAGCTGATGCGGCACGAAGGCGAGACTGAGGAACTCACAGCCGAGTAATTCGAAGAAACCGCAGAAAGGGCGGCGCCAACCGCCCTTTCTCGTTTTCCATTTCCCCATGCATGCCAACCCACAACGATTGCAAGAGCAGGAACGCTACGAGATTTCCCTGTTGTGTGAGGCTCCCGAGGGCGCTACTCTTTGGCCAGTGATCTTGCGATTCCTGCGCCTGCTGCGGCTTGCCTTCTGGCGTGCGTTCCAGCATGATGCGTTCGCCGTCGCCAAAGCCTCGGCCTACTCTTCCATTCTCACTTTTTTCCCCGCTTTGCTCGTAATTGGTTCTGTGCTGGCCACTTCCCGGAAAACCGAGGCCTACCTGCGCGAGATTTCCTACGCCCTCGGCAGAATTCTTCCTGCCGGAAGCGCCACCGCGCTGGCGTATCTCAAAGGCACGTCGATCCAGCGCCCGGTGGGAGTGCTGATCACCGCATCCCTGATTACGCTCTGGACCGGTTCCGGCGTCATGATCTCCTGGATGGAAGGCTTTCGCAATGCCTACCAGCTGCCCAAAATCTGGGGATTGGTCAAGGAGCGGATGATTGCGTTCTCGCTGGTCGTCCTCGCCGGCACTCCTCTGACTTTCGCCACCGTGCTGGTGGCCTTCGGCAACCGCATCGAGACTCGGATTTTGTTCGAGCTGGGGCACGAATACGGATTGTTCATCCTGCTAATGTGGACCGCCATCCGCTGGCTGATCGCAACACTCACCAGCATCGCGGTCATCGCTCTGATCTACCACAATGCCGTACCTCGCACCCAGCCTTGGCATAGCGTGCTGCCCGGCGCTACATTGGCCACTGCCATGTGGTTCGCCGTCACCATGCTGTTCGGCTGGTATTTGCAAAGATACGCAGACTACAGCCTGATCTACGGCTCGCTCGGCGTGGCGATTGCACTGCTGGTCTGGATGTACATGATTTCGCTGGTGGTTCTTGTGGGTGCCGAGTTCAACGCCATGCTCTTCCCGAGAGCGACACTGGGACGGGAGCTCAAACAGATGGCATCGCCAAGAGCTGAGACGCGATAGCCAGCCGCGCCCTCCGATACGAATCCACTACCGCGTTTTCAGCCCATTGACGCCGGATTCCCGGCGGGCGTAGAATCTGTCGCATTGTAGTCTGCGGCTGTTCAGAGCCGCTTCCGGGAACCCCGAATTAACTTCCTCATTGGTCAGGACCGTGCCTTTATCTTTTCTTCGACCGCAATTCTAGGCTCTTTCGGGAGGAAAACCATGAAAGCGATACGTAGCAACCAACCAAACAACCTCCGCGCAATTCAGGCCGTGCTGATGATTCTTCTCGTGCTCTTGTTCGCTGGCCCCGCCAGCATGAGCGGTCAGACGGTAACGACAACGGTGGCGTTGAAAAACTCCCCGCTTACCTTGGCGGTAAATCCAGCGACCAACAAGATATATATAGTCGCCAACGGTAGGGGCGGGGATGTGACGGTAATTGACGGGGTTACCAACACCACCACCCAAATCAGCGATCCGAATGCGAACCTGGCCGATGGCATAGCGGTGAATCCGGTGACCAACAAGATCTATGTGACCAATGGCCTGAGTTACAACGTCACAGTCATCGACGGAGCGAGCAATTCCACTACCACCGTCTCCGATCCGAACGCAGTCTACCCTTATGCCGTGGCAGTCAATCCCGTGACCAACAAGATCTACGTAGCAAATTCTCAGAGTAACAATGTCACGGTGATCGATGGAGCTACCAATACCACTACAACCCTCACCGATCCGAAGGCAAGCGGGCCCTACGCGGTGGCAGTCAATCCGGAGACCAACAAGATTTACGTGGCCAACATCTATAGCAATAACGTCACGGCGATCGACGGAGCCACCAACAGCGTGACTGACATCGCCGATCCCAACGCCAAACAGCCCAATGCCATTGCGGTCAACCCGGTGACGAACCTGATTTATGTGTCCAACGGCCAAAGCGGAAACATTACAGTGATTAAGGGAGCGGATAACTCTTTTATTACCCTCACCGATTCGAATGCAAAGACACCCAATTGTGTGGCTGTGAATCCAGTGACCAACAGGATTTACGTTAGCAATGGGTGGACGCGAAACATCAGCGTGATCAATGGGGCAACAAATTCCATTACCACAGTTCGCGATCCCGGCGCCGACAGACCCGTTGCCCTGGCTGTCAATCCGCTGACGAATAAAATCTACGTCACCAATGAACTGAGTTACAACGTTACCGTTATCGATGGGGCGACGAATAGTACGGTGACCGTTACCGATCCCAACGCATTGTATCCGTGGGCCGTGGCCGTGGACCCGGTCACAAATAAGGCTTACGCCGCGAACGCCGATAGCTCAAACGTGACGGTCATCGACGGGTCTACCTTTGGCACGACCGACATCTCCGATCCGGACTATCCGACGGCGGAGGATGTGAATCCAGCGACCAACAAAATTTATGTGGCCAACAATCAAAACAACGTAACCGTTATTGACGGAGCCACCAACAAAACCACGACTGTCACCGATCCCAACGCGAAATCTCCCTGGGCGGTGGCCGTGGACGCTGCCACTGACAAAATCTACGTGGCGAATAACTACAGCAACAACGTGACGGTAATCACCGGCAGTACAAACAAGACGACCACAGTCACCGATCCCAAAGCAAATGGGCCTTACGCTGTGGCGGTGAATCCAGTGACGAACAAGATCTATGTGGCCAACGTCAGCAGCAATAGCGTCACGGTGATTGATGGAAGCACGAACGGGTTTACCAGTGTCAGCGATCCCAATGCGAAGTTAGCCTATGCTGTGGCAGTGGATCCGGCGGCGAACAAGATCTACGTGGCCAATGAGGGCAGCAACAATGTGACCGTGATCGATGGCGCCACGAATGCCACTACCACGGTTACCGACCCGCACGCCACCTCGCCCGTCGCGCTAGCTGTGGACGCTGCCACCGACAAGATCTACGTGGCGAATTACAACAGCAACAATGTGACCGTGATCAACGGGGCGACGAATCAGACCACGACGGTAAGCGATCCCAAGGCATCAGCTCCGATTGCCGTCGCCGTCAATACCGTGAGCAACGAAATCTACGTGGCCAACGAGGCAAGCAACAATGTCACCGTGATCGATGGCGCCACCAACAATACCACTACCGTCGCCGGTTCGAACGAATTCGGACCTTATGCCCTGGCGGTTAATTTGTTAACCAACAAGACTTATGTGGGGAACCAGCAGAGCCAAAACTTGACCGTGATCGACGGCGCGACCAATAGTGTGGTCACCGTCTTCGATTCAAAGTCGACGGATTCTATCGTCGCCTTCAATCCGGTGAACTACAAGACCTACACGGGCGGCGGCTCGAATACTTACGTCACCGCGATTGCTGACCAGCAGGTGCACCCGATTCCGATCCAGGTGACAATCAATCCGCTGGCACAAAATCGGACCCACAACCCGAAACCGGTCTTCACCTTCAGCGCCAAAGATCGTTTCAAGCCAAAGCAGACCCCGGTGGACAATCTTGTTTTCCAACTGGATACCTGGCAGGGGCCGTGGATCAAGACCATCAGCAAAGGTTCGGGCCGGTTCCAGGGCAAGGTCGTTAATCCACTACATCTGGGAATTCACATCCTCTATGCCTACGCCACGGACGGTCAGGAGGCCACGTCCACCAACACCGGCCAGCAGAGCAGCCCGCTGATTGGCAACATCAAGGCCTACGTGTTCCTTGTGTACTAAAGTAGTTTCACGGTTCGTGTGGCGACTATTCGATGCAGGCGCGGGCGTCCGCGCCCGTGCCAGGCTCGACGGGCGAGGACGCCCGTCGCTACATCGCGCTCTACACCGTTTCTGGAAACGCTTTAGCTTGGAGGGCCGACGCGGCAAGAATGAGACCCCACGCTGGCGCGCGATGGTAAGTTGCTAGCGTGCGACGCTGATCAGCGGCTTGGCAGTTGGCAAGACCTCTCCAATTTCCACGGCCGGAACGCCCGCCGCCTTGAGAGCCCGCGCAAGTTGCACAGAATTCTCAGCCGCGACTGAGATCAGCAATCCTCCGGCGGTCTGCGGATCAAAAAGAATCGTCTTCATCTCGTCGCTGATTCCATCTTCATACCCGACCACGCACTCGGCGAAGTCGCGATTGGCCTTCAGGCCAGCGGGAATGTAGCCGGCGCGCACGCAGTCCGGCGCGCCTTCCAGCAGCGGAATGCGGCTGGCATAGAGGCGCAGTGAGACGCCGGAGGCGAGTGCGACTTCGCGCGCGTGGCCGATCAGGCCGAAGCCGGTGATGTCGGTCATGGCATGGACCTCGAAGGCTGCGGAGCTCCGCTCCGCACCCCGGACGAGGGCGTCCGGGGCTACGTGACCCGTTATCACTTCGGCGGCTTTCTTGTTCAACGTAGTCATCGAGGCCACCGCAGCGTCGATCCACGACTGTTTAGCTGCCTGCTTCTTGATTGCCGTCGAGATCACTCCCGTCCCGAGCGCTTTAGTGAACAGCAAGCGATCGCCCGGCTTTGCGCCGCCATTGGTGAGCACCCTGCCGGGATCGATGAGGCCAGTGACCGAATAGCCAAATTTCATCTCGTCATCGCGGATGCTGTGCCCTCCGATCACAGTGCATCCCGCTTCGATCATTTTCGAGAGACCACCGGCGAGAATGCGCTCGAGGATCGCCAGATCTTCCTTCGGCGGAAAGCAGACCAGGGCAAGCGATGTGAGCGGCTTCCCTCCCATGGCATACACGTCGCTCAAGGCATTGGTCGCCGCGATCTGGCCGAAGGTGTACGGGTCATCCACGATGGGTGTAAAAAAATCCACAGTCTGCACCAGGGCGGTTCCGGGTCCGAGTTGATACACGCCCGCGTCGTCGGCGTGATCGAAGCCGACCAGAACGTTCGGGTCATGTTGCCGGGCTAATTTCCCAAGCACCGTGTCCAGCGCCGCTGGACTCAGCTTGGAAGCTCAACCTGCAGCTTTGACGGACTCGGTCAACCGGATTGGTTTGGTTTCTGGCATCAAGGCATTTTAACCAAAGCGCCGGCCACGGATTGGCACGGATCTACACGGATTAAGAAAGAAGAAAGGTCTATCTGTGGAAATCCGCGTAGATCCGTGGCGGGTTTCTTGGGCTATCTCAGCATCACGTCGGTCACCTGCAGCTCGGGGTAGGCCTGGTTCCAGTCGGCGCTAATGTGCTCAAAGGTAAGCCGGAACGGCTTAGTCTGAGTTGGCGCCAGAGGGGACGTGCTGAGGTCGACTGCGTCAGGGTAGGGGCCGCTGGTTTGCAGCACGTGCAATGGAACATCTTCAGCCTGCGCGACTTCGCCCAGGGAATTGCGAAACGCGACGTGGACCACGGCGTGCGTAACCGTCTTATCGCCGGTGTTGGCGACGGTGCCGTCGATATAGGTCACGCTGGCCCCGACAAAGTTTTCGGCGGCGCTCATTTTCAGATCGGAGAGCTTGAGGTTGGAAGCGTACGGATGGGGTGTTGCCGAATTGTTCTGACTTCCCCGCGAAAGGAAGGCGATCGCGGCGACCACGGCGATCACAAGCGCCACGCCCAACAGAATCGGGCGCAGGTTGGAATCGTGCGACTGCTCAGTCAGCGGCGATGGTTCGATGAGCCCGCCCATGAAGAAATTGTACTACCGGCTTGGGAAGCGTTTTCCCGCCGAAGGTACAAAACAAATTCATTTGCCACGGATTCGCACGGATAAACACGGAGTTTCTTGTCGGCTCGTTTCCCAATCCCAGGCTAACTGCTGAATCTCTTAGTTTTGTGATTGTTTCTCTGTGACTCTGTGGTGAAAATTATTCTCCGCCGACGGTCAGGCCGTCAATCCTGATGGTTGGGCACGCCACCGCGCCGCGGAACTCGAGATCGTTCCCGATTTCGGAGAGGTTAAAGAAGATTTCTTTCAAGTTTCCGGCCACGGTGATCTCTTCGACCGGATAGCCTAGCTCTCCGCCGAAGATCCAGAGTCCCGAAGCACCTCGAGAATAGTCGCCGGTTACCAGGTTTGCGCCATGCCCCAAAAATTCCGTGACGTAGAGGCCTTCCTTGATCTCGGAAATGATCTGCTGCGGTGTTTTTGTCCCCGGCTGCAGAAAATAATTTCCGGGGCCGATTCCAGGTGTTCCGGCCAATCCGCGGGAAGCGTTGGCAGTGGTTTGGAGGCCCAGCTTCTTCGCCGTGTAGGTGTTCAGCAAATAGGACTTCAGCACTCCATTCTCGATTACAACCGTACGCCGCGAAGGCACGCCTTCGCCGTCAAACGGGCTGGTTCCGAACCCGCCGGGCATTGTGCCATCGTCAATAACGTTGACGCGATCGCCCGCGATCTTCTGCCCCAACTTGCCGGCAAGAAACGAAGCGCCGCGATAGACCGAGTCTCCATTCACTCCCTCAAAAATGTGTTCGAGGATGGAGGTAGCCACCAAGGGATCGAGAACGACGGGGACGTGTGCCGTTTTCACTTTTCTGGCCCCGAGGCGGCGCAAGGTGCGCTGGGCGGCAACCGCGCCCACATGCTCGGGGGATTCGAGCCGCTTCAGACTGCGCGCGACCGAAAACCAGTAATCCCGCTGCATGGCCCCATTTTCGGCTTGCGCGATTGGCACAGCCGCGAGAGAACAGTACGAGCGCTGATATTCGCCTACGAACCCGTGCGAGTTGGCCAGCACTTTATGCCCGGTGGCGGCGTCGAATGATCCACCTTCCGAATTCTTGATCCGCGGATCGTAATCCAGCGCCGCTTTTTCCGCGCGCCGCGCATAGCTGATGCGTTCTTCCCCGGGAAGCGAATAAACATCGGCAGAGTAGAGATCAAGGTCACCAGAAAGAGACCCGAGCTGTGATGGCTCGGGGATTCCCGCGTAGGGATCCTCGGAGGTGATCCTGGCAAGCTCCAGCGCCGATTTCACCATGTGGTCGAGACCCTCGCGCGAGAAATCGCTGGAATACGTGCTGGCCGCGCGTTGACCGTAGAACACGCGCATGCCGATCGCCTTCGAGCCGGACTCTTTCAGCGTCTCAACCTGCCCGAGGCGGACCACAGTGGAAAACTCGTCGCCTTCGCGAACGACACATTCGGCTGCCGTCGCCCCGCCATCCATCGCACGCCGCACGATGCCCTGGGCGAGTTCGCGCAGGTCGGTCTGTAGTTTCCGGTTTCGAGTTTCGAGTTGGGTTGAAGACATAAAAGGATCATTCACCACAGAGGCGCGGAGTCACAGAGAGACCATCTTAAGCAAAGTGTCTTCTTTGTGCCTGTGTGTCTCCGTCGTGGAAAGATTATTGCATGAAGCCGCCAGTATCACGTTTGGCGGTTCCGCCCACCGTCAGACGATCTATTTTGATCGTTGGAATGCCTACACCAACCGGGACGGCTTGCCCATCCTTGCCGCAAGTCCCGACACCTTCATCGAGCTTCAGGTCGTTCCCAACCATGGACACGCGCGTGAGCACATCCGGGCCGTTTCCGATCAGCGTTGCGCCTTTGATGGGTGCTGTGATCTGCCCATCCTCGACCAAATATGCTTCCGAGGCCGAGAACACGAATTTTCCATTGGTGATGTCGACTTGGCCGCCGCCGAAGTTGACCGCGTAAACGCCGCGCTTGACCGAGCGAATAATATCCTTGGGGTCATCTTGGCCCGCCAGCATGTAGGTATTGGTCATGCGCGGCATGGGAATGTGCTCGTAGCTCTCGCGGCGTCCGTTGCCGGTGTCGGCAACGCCCATCAGGCGGGCCGATAGCTTGTCGCTCAGGTATCCCTTGAGAATTCCTTTTTCGATGAGCACAGTGTTTTGCGTCGGCTGGCCCTCGTCGTCCACATTGAGCGAACCGCGACGCCACGGCATGGTGCCGTTGTCCACAACTGTGCATTTTTCACTGGCTACCCGTTTACCGACTAGTCCAGCAAAGGCTGAAGTCTGCTTGCGATTGAAATCGGCTTCCAGGCCATGGCCCACGGCCTCGTGCAGCAGCACGCCAGGCCAGCCCGGACCGAGCACGACTTCCATCTCGCCCGCCGGAGCTTCCCGCGCGTCGAGCTGCAGGATCGCCTGCCGCGAAGCTTCCTTCGCATAGTATTCAGGTGTTTTCTCGCCGAAAAAGAAATCGAGTGCGACGCGGCCGCCGCCGCCGGAACTCCCGCGCGCGGAATTGCCATCGGTCTTCGCGATGCAGGAAACGTTCAAGCGCGCCAGCGGTTGCGAGTCCTCGGCGAAAGTGCTGTCCGAGCCGACCACCAGAATGTTGCGGAGTTCGTCCACATAGCTCGCGCGGACTTCCTTGATTCGCGGATCGAAGGCGCGCGCGGCCTGATCTGCTCGCATCACCAGTTCGACCTTGGCGGTGATTTCTGCGTCCACGGACGGAAGCGTAACCGGGTACAAGCTGCGTGCCGGTTTCTCCTGAAAGCCGACGGCCGGAGTCTTGGCCGGACCACTGGCAATCAAAGCGGCGGTGCGGGCAGCATGCAGAATGCGCTCGGGCGAAAGATCGTCGGTGTAGGCGTATCCAGTCCGCTCTCCGGCAATTACGCGCACCCCGCATCCGGCGGAAATACCCTGGGAAGCGGACTTTACCATCGACTCATCCATCATCAGCGAGGTGGATGAAAGGTATTCAAAATACAGGTCAGCGTACTCACCGCCCGCTGAGAGGGCCGCTGCCAGATAGCGTTCGAGATCACGTTCGGTCAGGCCGTAGTGCTGGAAAAAGAATCTGTTTTTATCCACGTTGATTAGATGCCCACCTGTTCATAACGACTCTGCGGGCGAGCACTAATTATCCCACATTGACACGTGTGGCGCGGGCGCCCTCGCCCGCGAAAGACGCCATTCGTCAGTTGCACTCAGCTGGACTGCTGGGGTCCCCTGCGCCGTTTGGAAATGGTCAGTCGTCACAGACGGCGAGTTTGGCCAACTGCGACAATTCCGCCGTGACTCCGGAATCTCTCGTTCACGCCGTGGAAGAATTCCTGACCTCCGCCCGCGATGCCGTAGTTATCGAAGACGGCGCGGTCGTTTTTGATCTTGCTCACTCCAAGTATTCAATCTCAGGCGAGCACAACAAGTGCCTGCTGCATATGTGGTCGGCGGAACGCAATGTGGTGCGGCGAGTGCTCGAAGCCGAGGTCAAGAATGACGTTCTTCGTCTCGCGGTGCAGCGTATGGGGCAAGCGCGGCCGACCAAGCTCGAAATCTGCCGCGAACGCGACCGCCGAACTCCCACTGCGAAGCGAGCCGCGCGATTGGCATACCAGCGCGTACTGCAACGAGTCCTGCAACGCCGGTTTCCCGGGTCCAAAGCCGCCCCGCTCACAACGTCCATGGATTTGGAGCGGTCGTTCGGTCCCATTTACGCGCGGGGATTGCTGCGGCAGGGACAATCTGCATTTGCCGTGCTCGGAGTGAACTCGCAGGAAACGCAGGGTTCCATCGATGCCGCGCTGACGTTTGCGGTCTTGTGGCTCGATGCCTGCCGCCAGGCGCAGGCTGGGAAGCTGATGGTCGAGGGTGTGAAGTTGTTCCTGCCCGCCGGCACTTCTGCTCTCATCAGGGAGCGTATGGCGCCCCTCAATCCGGAAGCGGCCAAGTGGCACTTGTACGAACTGGAAGAGCGAGATGATGACCTGAAAGAGCTGGATGTCTCCGACTGCGGCAATGTAGCGACCCGGCTGGTTCACTCAGTGGATGAATCGGCGGCCCGGGAGCGGTTTGCGGCACCGGTAGCGCAAGTTCGCGAGCTGATGCCGGAAGCGGAAGTTGCGGTGTTGTCCCCGGGGGAGATTGCTTTTCGTTGCCACGGCCTGGAGTTTGCGCGGGCACGGACGGCACATGAGCCGGGATCATTCAGCAGCAAACCCGAAATCGTCTTTGGCATCAGCGCGCAAGAAAGGGTTCTCGGCGAAACCAATTTTCCGGCCTTCACGCAACTGGTGTGCAGCATTGGCGAAGTGCGCCATCCCGACGGCCCACGCGATCATCCCTTGTGGCGGCTGCATCCCGAGCGCTGGCTGGAATCGCTGGTTGTCCGCAACGTCGCATCCATAGACGAGCGCCTGGAGCCAGCTTGCCAGTACTCGCAGGTGCCGGCGTTTTCCGCCTCTGACCGCGCCATGATTGACGTGCTCACCGTTACGCGGGAAGGACGGCTGGCGGTGGTCGAACTTAAAGCCGACGAGGATATCCACTTGCCGCTACAGGGCCTGGATTACTGGTCGCGAGTAGCGTGGCACCACGCCAGGGGTGAGTTTCAGCGCTTCGGCTATTTCCCCCGGCGCGAGCTCTGTTCCGACCGGCCTCTATTGTTCCTCGTCGCGCCCGCGCTGCACGTTCACCCGGCGACGGATACGTTGTTGCACTACATCTCGCCGGAAATTGAATGGGTGCTGGTGGGGATTGACGAGAGATGGCGAGAGGGCGTGCGGGCCGTGTTCCGCAAGCGGCCTGCGCAGCAAAAGGTGCATGAGGCGAGTGTCGCGTGAGGACATTAGAGGGCAGGAAGAAGCAGATGCCTCGACTCCGCTCGCAGGACGACAGAGCAAGCTGGTAATTCACTTTGCCGGCCAGGCTCCTAGCAGCCTCCGCACATCCACCATCTGTGCCAGGTGATAGGCGTTGTGATCGGCAACCAGTAGGGCTTCGCGCAGGATCGTCTGGCCGTCGCCCCATGGGATTTTAGCGAACAGATCGGTCTTAGGATTCTTCACGAGGCTCTGCATCGCTTTCAGATCGGCGCGGAAGTTCTTGATGCTTGCATTCCACACGGCGGGATTGCGCGGCGCCTCGGTCTTGTGCCAGTACCCCTTCGGCCAGTCCGGAGAGACATGTTTTGCATTCCGGCTGAACTCCAGGATGTCCCACTGAGCGATGCGCAGGTGCTCGAGCAGCATCCAGAGCGAATGAGGTATCCCGGCCGGTTTTTGCCCGCGCAATTTGGCCGGAATGTCGGCAATCACTTCATCGAATTTGGCGTGTGCCCCGCCCCCTTGAAGCAGATACAGCAGGTGCTCGCGGAGGGCGCCGTCGCGTTCGTTGTTCATCACTGCATTCATGACTGCCTCCAATCTCTCATGAATCAGCCTGCGCTTCTGCGTCAGGCTTCTCTCCACGATAGACGCGGGAAATGCCCCTGACGATGCGCCGAAATGGCAAGTGTCCTTTGCCATCGGCAAAAAAGATTTCTCCACTCCGGCTGCTGCGGTAATACCAGCGCTTCAGCAGGGCAAGATGCTCCATGGTCTCAAGCGCGGTTGGCGCAGTTGTGGGGGGAAAGGTTGCGAGCGCTTCCTGCACGCGCGACTCCATGGACTGCGACTTGGTGTGTTCTGCGGGTTGAATAGAAAATGTCACTGGGCCGGAAATCCGCCCGGCCTCGACGCGAAAAAAGTTGACGGACTGCGGGCTGGGGCTGGGCTGCACCATCACCGCCGCGAGGCGATCGATACGGTGAACGATCTCCGGCAGTTGGCTCAGCAAAGGCTGGAGCTTTTCCAATCGGGCGTGCTGCGCGGCAGCGTTCTCAAATTCCAGGTTGGCAGAGGCCGCGTCGCGCTGCATTGCAATCTCGCGCACCAGTGACTGGCCGCTGGTATCGAAATAGGCCTGCACTCGGGCTACTTCCGTCCCGTATTCCTCGTCTGTGCAGCCGTTGAAACAAGGCGCCAGGCACATCTTCATCTCGGAGTAGATGCAGCCAGGAAACTTGGGATCAGGATGCAGATCCTCCACACAACGGCGCATCTTGAAGAAATCCAGCGAATCGCTGGCGAATTTCTCCGCCGCAGTGCGTGAGGGAAACGGTCCGTAATAGATGTTTCGTCCGCCGACGCGGCCGAGCCGGGCAGTGATTGAGGCCCGAGGGTACTCGTTTTCGATGTGTAGCTTAACCAGAGGCGCATAGCGCAGGCGGAGCCGGTCAGAATAAGTTTTGCGAAAAGCACTACGCAGCAGCCGGTAGAGCAGGAACCCAGATTCAAAGTCTGAGCCAGTCGGGGTGTACTCAATCGACCGCACCCGATCGCGGAGGTTCAGTTTCTTGCTGTGCTCAGTGGGTACGCCAAGCAGCCGCTGCAGCCGGCGGCGCAGGTTGGCCGTTTTGCTGACGTAAGGTTCGGATTGCGGATCCTCCCCGCGGAGGAGAAACACAGCAGGCGCAACCGGTACTGAGGCAAATACGTCAGCGTCTTGTGCAGGGGTGAACTCGAGTTGATGAGAAAGCACGAGGTCATTCTAGAATGCATTTACCAGAGAGGACACACAGAGCACGGAGGAACTTCTCGTGAGCATCCGTCCCCGTGTAACCTACCGAGAGCTGGCACTGCGAAATCTCTCACGGTAATCTCTCCCATCGACCCGCACGAGTCTACACATCTCGAACAAACGCGAGCGCATGCGTTCTCCAATACGATCACCTAATGTCTCTTTACGGGCAGCCGCCTGTGCGTCTCTACTGCCTGCAGTCTGGTTTTCCGCAATCACTGCGCCTTTTGCGGGGCCGTCCTCAAAATTGGTGGTGATGATCGTAGTCCGTTTGTCGTTGTAGCGGGTGTTTAGCACGATGCTGACAGCGTCCCAAACCCACCCGGTGGGCTTGACTGCGCCTAAATCGTCCAGAACCAGCACTTCGGCTTCGAATACCGGGCGCAGAACTTCCAACTCTGTCGTCTCGACAGACGGATTGTATGAGTTCTGGATTTGCTTTAGAAGCTCACGGTAGTCACAGAATAGGCACCGGATACCTTTCTTTACCAACTCCTTGACTATTGCGACTGATAGGTGGGTTTTCCCAACACCACTCGGGCCAATTAAAAGAAGCCCTGTTTGGTGCAAAGGATATTGATCGGCCCACTGCTGCATGGTGAGCTTTGCCTGCGCTAGCATAGTGTTAGTGTCTGTCTTGTAGTTTGAGAAATTGCTTTCCTCATGAACCGCCGGAATATTAGCTAGCTCCCGCAACCGTATTGCTTGACCCTCCAAGAAACACTCACAGCGCCTTACGCGTCTGTCACCACCGAGATCGACACTTTTCCACCCAGTACCTCCGCAGAGCGGACAGGCCCGTGAATCATCAAGCAGATTGGGGCTTGCTACTACATTCCTCGGAATAGCAGGCCCAGCAGGTCCCCCACTGCGTGCGGCCAGAGTCCGGATGGCGCGTACACTCTTCTCGTCCATTTTCCTTTTTCCTCTCCCAAACTGCTGGGTTCTTCAAATACTCACCTTCCCGATAAAACTTGATTGGGTTGGGCATAAAGCGCAGATCGGCGGACGGCCAGTTTGCTGCTTTTTCTGCCAAGTTCTTTGTTCCTGAAAGCACTGCTTCGAAACCATCGCGCTGAATTGCATCGGCAATCACCTGCTGCTGCATCTCTGGCAATGCTAGACTTCTCCTATGCTCGTTTGCAGGATGTAAATGACCAATCTCCTCCGCAAGCGCTTGAAGATTTTCTTGTCTGGAACCCTCATTAAAAAGCTCTGATTGATCTTCATTCTTATTACTTCTTTTCTTCTTTAGATTTGCTCCTCTTTTCGGTTCTTTCTCATACCTTTCCCGATAGCGGATCTGCCTCTCCATTGTTTCAACCATTCCGGAGTTGAACCAGCGTCCATCCCGTAGCAACCAAGCAGCGAAGATCTGTGGTTTCACCCGCCTCCAGGTCTGGTCGGCGACGACGGAACCGAAAGGGAGGTTGAGCCAGCGACGTATCGCGTTTGTATCCTCGGGGATTGAGCCTGGTGGCTCCTCCTGAATAGACAGCATTAGCAAATGGAAATGCATCCCCCTAGCATCCCAATCCATGGCTAAGACTTTGTTATCGCCTAACCACTGCTTGTAGTACCACTGAATTGCTGGCGGTCGAGCCATGGAGGTTGTAAGGTGCGCCTTGAAGGATGCTGCCATCATCCCACATCGCGCAAGAGAAAACTTTGCTCTGGCTGTGTAGATTCTGTGAAGATGTGGTCCCCATTGTGGAGAGCGGAGGAAAATCGGGAGAGTGCCTCGGCATATGGACTGCTTAGCTTGAAAAACTTCACTTGACCTTGGGCAAATTCTTGTCAGACAGGGATTCCTGTTTGGCTGCTTCCCGCACCATCTGCAGAAACGCTCGCGCCTCAGGCCGAAGTGAACGGCGCCGTGGATGGATGACATCGAGGCTTCGGCGCAGGGGCTCAGCATCCAGCACCTTCACCGTAGAGAGCTTGTGCTGGCGAATTTCGTGCCAAACCGCGAGTTGGGGCAGGAAAGAAAGGCCGAGCCCGCGTTCTACCATGCGCTTGGCGGTCTCAATCGAGTCCACTTCCAAAGCCACATTCGGAACCAGGCCGGCGGTGCGAAAAAGGCTATGGGTCAGGGTCCAGTCGCTCGATCCCCGCTCGTAGAAGATTAGAGGCCAACTCGCGACCTGTTCCAGACGCGCTCGCCGGGAGTGTTTCGGACCCCGCTTGGGGTGGGCCACCAGCAGCAGCGGATCATCGCGAAGGCTGATGGTCTCAACCTCCGGATGCTGGAGCGATCGTGCCAGCCCAATTTCAGCCTCTTCGTTCAGCACCATGTCCAACACTTCCTTCGAGTGCCCTGGACGAATGCTGATGATCACGTTGGGATGCGCCCGTTGAAAGCGCTTCAGAACGTCCGGCAGAAAATAAACGGAGATGGAAAGCGCGGCGGCAATCTGTAGCGGACTTGCGCTGGCCGATTGATGTTCGTGGACGGCCTGGCGTGCCAGCGAAGCCGTTCGCAGGAGTTGCTCGGCGTGGGGACGAAATGTCCTGCCCGCATCGGAAACAATCAGGCCGCCGCGCGAGCGCGCAAACAACTTCACTCCCAAGGACTCTTCTAGCGCCTTGATTCGGGCACTCACGGCAGGCTGGCTTATGCGCAGGGCTTCCGCCGCGCGGTGAAAGCCGCCGAATGTCGCCACCGCCAGAAACGTCTCGACCTGGTTAATTTCCATGTTCTTCGGCTGGGCTCGCGGGCCCTAACAACCCCTTATTATCACAACCGAGCTACTGATAACAATTATCTATCAGAGTGATAGAAACGTTCCGTTTGACGGTTTCTGACGGCTGCCCCACAATCGCGAGGACGTGGCGCACCGCTTTTTGTGCCAGGGAAGCGCAACCAGGTAGGAAATCCCGTCCTTCCAAGCACCAGGGTTTCATCGGGGTAGCAGGCCGGAAACGCATGTAAGGATTGGACTTACATTGAGGCCGCGAACTCAGGTTCGAGGCTACCTTTTGGGCTGTTGCCACCATCAGAGCGGTGTCCACGAACTAACGGTTCCGAAGGAGAAGAGAGAAACGATGGCCAGCTCGCCGACCGATGTCGTTTCGGGAATAGGTTTCCAACTAAATCGCCCGCCGGCCGCATTCAAGCCCGAGCGCGACCTGCCGCCGGGCTTCCTTGAATTCCTGACCCCGCTGCACCAGCGCTTTGCTCCCCGGCAAGAGGCTCTGATCCGGGAGAGGAAGCGAGTACTGGCCGAATCCCACCTGGGGGAAAAACCCACCCACCACTATCCCGCCTCGGCTGTGCGCAATGGCTGGCAGGTGGAATTGCCGGCGTGGTGCCAGGACCAACGCAATCAGATGACCGGTCCGGCTGACGACGCCGAGCTCGTGGTCAAAATGCTGAATTCGGGCGCGCCTGGAGTGATGCTCGACTTCGAAGATTCCACAGTGAATGAGTGGGACCACCAGCAGCTTGCACTCGAAAACATCCTCGAAGCCTTACGCGGCACCTTGACCTACTTCGACAAGAAACGCGACAAACTAGTCGGAATCCAGCCCAGCACAACGGTGATCTGGACCCGAGCGCGCGGCCTGCATATCCATCAAGCCGGAATTTTCGGCGAGGAGCTGACGTCGGCGTCTTTGTTTGACGTAGCCCGCGTGGCTTTTCGAGTGGATCCGGCAGAACTAAAGCATCCGCTTTCTTTCTATATTCCGAAATCCGAATCTGCTGAAGAAGCGTTGTGGTGGAGCGATCTGTTCAAAGCCATCGCCGAGGCGCGCGGCTGGCCGCGGAATTACATCAAGTGCATGGCCTTGGTGGAATCGCATCCCCTGGCCTTCCAGATGGAAGAATTCCTCTACAACCTGCGCGATCACATTCTTGGCCTTAATCTCGGACGCTGGGATTACATGGCCAGTCTCATCCATTTCAATTTGAGCGATCCAGAGTGGGTGCTGCCCGACCGAAACACGATTCCCTACAATGTCGCGTTCTTCCAGAACCTGCGTGAGCTCCTGCCCGAGATTTGCCACAAGCGCGGCGCGTTGGCGATCGGCGGAATGACCGCGCTGTACCCCAGCCGCGAAGACGCAGAATTAAATGCCCGGGCCTTGGCAGTTCTGGAGAAAGACAAGAAGAACGAGGCGGACTGCCTGATGGACGGCGCCTGGACGGGCCATCCCGATCAAAACCAGATCGCCCTCGACCAGTTTCCCTTCCCGAATCAGCTGCATGCCCGCAGGCCGCAGGCGGAGCGCTATCCCAATCTGCGGCCGGTTCCCCGCGACGTCGGCCAGCGCACGCTGACCGGAACGCGCGCCGCGATCAGGACCGTGATCCGCTATCGCAATGGCGTGCTGAACGGCAAAGGAGCCAGCCTGCTCGATGGTTACATGGAGGATCTGGCGACCGACCGGATCTACCGCTTGATGATCGCGCAAAGAATGCGGCACAGCGAGCAGGCTCGCATCGTAGACGATTCTGGCAACCCGGTTTTGCATACGCCCGAGCTCATCACGCGTTTGTTTGACGAGGAACTCGAAAAAATCCTGGCGAACCCGGCCCGTGATCCTGGAACCCCGGAAACGTTCCGCGAAGCTCGCCGGATCAGCGAAGCGATGGTCGTGAACCAAGAAATTGATCCCTTTTAGACAGATAGTTCCCCGAGGACCAGCAATACTGGAAGACGCAACCGCGATAAGGACAAGAATTATGGCAAGTAACGGAAACGGAAAACCCTCAAAACTAACAACGGATTGGGAGTCCAATTCGCGCTGGGCGGGAGTAACCCGGCCCTATAACCTGCAGGACGTGGAGCGGCTGCGCGGCTCTATCCACATCGAACACACGCTGGCCCGCCAAGGTGCGGAGCGGCTGTGGGACCTTCTGCAGACGCAGTCGTACGTGCCGGCCCTGGGGGCAATGACCGGGAACCAGGCGATTCAGCAGGTGAAAGCCGGCTTGTCGGCCATCTACGTGAGCGGCTGGCAAGTCGCGGCCGATGCCAATGATGCCGGCCAGATGTATCCTGACCAGAGTCTGTATCCTGCCGACAGCGTGCCCAACCTTGTCCGCCGAATCAATCAGGCGCTGGTGCGGGCTGACCAGATCCACCACGCCGAAGGCAAGAACGGAATTCACTGGTTTGCGCCCATGGTTGCCGACGCTGAAGCTGGCTTCGGCGGGAACCTGAACGCCTTCGAGCTGATGAAAGCCATGATCGAAGCGGGCGCCGCTTGCGTCCATTTTGAAGATCAGCTTTCGTCGGCGAAAAAGTGCGGCCACCTGGGCGGTAAAGTCCTGGTCCCGACTGTAGAAGCCATCCAGAAGCTGGTGGCGGCGCGTCTGGCCGCGGACGTGATGGGCGTACCCACGCTGATCATGGCTCGCACCGACGCCGACAGCGCTCACCTGCTGACGAGCGACATTGACCCGCGCGACCGCGAATTCCTGACCGGAGAGCGAACGGCGGAAGGATTCTTCTGCATTCGTGGCGGGATTGAATCCGCCATCGCGCGCGCCGTTTCCTACGCGCCCTATGCCGACCTGCTGTGGTGCGAAACTTCGCATCCTGACCTGGAAGAGGCGCGGCGCTTTGCCGAAGGCGTGCACGCCAAGTATCCGGGCAAGATGCTGGCTTACAACTGCTCGCCCTCGTTCAACTGGAAGTCCAAGCTGGACGACGCCACCATTGCCCGCTTCCAGAAGGAACTGGCGGCCATGGGATACAAGTTCCAGTTCATCACCCTGGCCGGCTTCCATGCCCTGAACCTCAGCATGTTCGAACTGGCGCGGGGATACAAGCTGACCGGGATGACGGCATACTCCCGGCTGCAGGAAAAAGAATTCAGCCGCGAATTCCAGCACGGATACGAGGCGGTCAAACACCAGCGCTTCGTCGGCACTGGGTATTTCGATGCGGTCACGCAGGTGGTTGCGGGCGGGACCTCATCCGTGACCGCGCTGGCGGGTTCGACCGAGGCAGCGCAGTTCGCACAGATGAAGCCTCAGGTACGCCCGAAGAGCGGTCCGGACGCGGCTTGCCAGCCGATCCTGGGCGACTGCCCCTCCGAAACCATGGTTCAATTGCATGGCCAGGAGCCGGGTCCCGAGGAGAGCCTGCTGCCGTCAGGGGACTAGGGATCCAGATCGTGCAATGGAGGACGGGCGTCCTCGCCCGTCCCTTGCGGATCACGGTTTTCAGCTGAAATGGCCATTCTCTACTCCTAAATCGCTAACCGGCGAGGAGAGTGGCCTTCTTTTGAGTCAAAATTTCTGACCTTTGGACATATTTCCCCCAAGGTGGACCAAACAAGGCATCTGGCGCGGATTTCCACAGTTGACTTTCTTCTCTATCGGGAGCTAAATAGGGCCGCCGGGTTTCGAACTCAGGAAGTGCAGGCTCCCCCGCACGATCTGAGTTTAAGAGAGACCTGCCAGGAGAGAAGATGAACAAAGCCGATCTCATTGACCGAATCGCATCCAATTGCCACATCAGCAAGGCGCAAGCCGCGGGCGCTATTGACACCACCGTGGACAGCGTGACTGCTGCTCTGAAAAAAGGAGATCGGGTAGCGTTGATTGGTTTTGGCACATTCTCTGTATCGCAGAGAAAAGCCCGCAACGGGCGTAACCCGCAGACGGGCGCCACCATCAAGATCGCTGCTCGGAAAGTGGCGAAGTTTTCTCCCGGGGCTGAACTGAAGAAGGCAGTGAACCGAACCAAGTAAGGGCTCAAGTTTCTACATTCGCATACGGCAGGGGGTCGGCCCTGCCGTTTTTCGTTGGTGCAGAATCAATGGAGGAGGGGCGTCCTCGCCCGTCAAGATCGATTGACGCCCGGGTTAGCGGATTCGACGTGAAGCCGTTTGCTGAATCCTGCGCCCATCCTTTAGAATCAAATGATTCGCAGTAAGGTTCAGGAGACCATGAAAGCAGCCATCCATCCCGCATACAACGAAATCCGCGTGCATTGCGCGTGTGGCAACACCTTTACCACGCGTTCGACTCATCGGGGCGACATCCACGTGGAAATCTGCTCCAACTGCCACCCCTTCTTTACCGGCAAACAGAAGCTGCTGGACACGGCGGGTCGCGTAGAGCGCTTCCGCCGCAAGTACGCCAAGGTGGGCGCGGAAAAGAAGTGAGTCCTTTTGCCGCGGATTTCTCACGAACCAGGATTCTCACGAACCAAGAGCGGATTCTCTAGCCTCCTTTGCGGAGGCTTTTCTTTGCTCGTTTCCGCCTGAATCGTGCTGAGGATTCTCACCGTCCCGATGGAGGACGGGCGTCACCGTCCGCTACTCGTCCTCGGTCGGGTTTATGGGCTCTCCGACAATGTTGTAGTACACCTCTTTAGGCGGCTTGGGTTTGGCCGGCTTCGGCGGCGGAAGAGGAGACGCGGGCGCAACCCGTGGTTGCGGTTTCGGTGGCGACCAGAATTCGGCGGGTGACGCTGAAGGTGCCGCCGGCGGCGATGCGGCTGGCAAAGGTCCTGAACTCGCGGCCTGGGTTGGTGCCGCCGCCCGTGCCGGCACTGCCGCGGCAGCCTGGGGCGCAACCGGCGTCACCCGCATGGACTTCACTCGAACTAGTTTCGGCTTTCGTCCCGCCCAATAACTGAGGATCACCGCCACGATTCCTGCGAAGCAAAGCTGCAAAAGCGAGACAAATAACGCCGGAACGTTGAAGTCGCCCTTGCCGAGATAAAACGGGGATTGGGCATCCCCACCCATGGTCCTCGCCAGAAACGGCACGACGAGGTTGTTGGTGAGCGAAACAAGGAGCCCCCAGATTCCCTCTGCAAGGATCACAGCCAGCACGACCCGAGCGATCCATCTCCCTGAGTCCAGAGCGGACGGCTGGGGCGACGCCTTGGAAACTTCATCCATAGACAGTGTGATGCAGATTGTGACCCAAAGCGTCTCCGTCTAGCGCTTGGGCTGTTCTTGTTCGGTCGGACTTAAAGGCTGCCCCGCCAGGTTGTAATAGACGTGCTCATCTTCCTGTCGAGGCGGTTCGAACACCTGCGCCTCCTCTGGGGCGCTGGGCTTCGGCAAAGAACCTCGGATCCAGCGGTTCACGTAAAACACGAAGACGATCGCAAGGATGAACTCCAGAAGCGACCCAAAAAGCTGCTCCCAAGGAAAAATAAGCTTGTTCTGGAAGAATACTGATTCGGTATGGCCTTGTAACAGCGATGCGACGATCGGTATCACCAGGAACCAGATTAGTGAGTTCAGAAAGCGAATGCAGGCTTCGGCCAAGACCACAGCAAGCGCAATTTGCCCTACTCGCTTCTTAAGAACCGCCGACCTCAACTCATGCGCGAACTCTCTTGGAGAATTGTCCATGAGCGCCTCGATTCCGGACCTAATTGTGCCATAACGCAGTTGGATTCTCACTGTAAAATGACTGGGTGAGGAAGTTCTGGGACAACTCGGGTGCCAGTCTGTACGACGTCGGCGGCGTGCAGTATCCACTGACGCCTGTCCCTGCATCCGTGGAGATTGGAGAAGTAGTGATCTCCCCTGCCACGGTTCTCGCGCCCATGGCGGGCGTGACCGACACCGTTTTCCGCCGCTTCATTCGCAATCTGGGCGGATGCGGGCTGATCATGACCGAATTTACCTCGGCCGACGGTGTCCTTCGCGCCAAGGACCAGAAGGCCAAGCGCTATCTGCACTTTTACGAAGACGAGCACCCCATCTCGGCGCAGCTTTTCGGCAGCGATCCCAAGGTGATGGCCGAGGCCGCCCGTATGGTCGAGGGCCTCGGTTTTGATCTGGTTGATCTCAATCTGGGCTGTCCGGCGAAGAAGGTCGTCAAGTGCAATGGCGGCTCCGGCCTGCTGCGCGATTTGCCCGCGATCGGACGCATTTTCCAGGCGGTGGGCGCGGCGGTGAAAATTCCCTTCACGGTAAAGTTCCGGGCGGGCTGGAATGATGAGGAAGTCGTGTGCGTCGAACTGGCGAAAATGGCTGAAGACTGCGGGCTGTGCGCGGTCGCTCTGCATGCCCGCACGCGGGAGCAGGGCTACAGCGGCCAGGCACGATGGGATTGGATCGCCGCGGTCAAGGATGCCGTCAAGATTCCGGTCATCGGAAACGGCGACATTCGCACGCCTGAAGACGCCTGCGCCATGGTCGGGCAGACGGGATGCGACGCGGTCATGATCGGCCGCACCGCACCGTCGAATCCCTGGATCTTTAGGCAGATTGAGCAGTATTGCGATCGTGTGGGGAGGGGTCTCCGACCCGTCCAAGTCGAGCGCAGCTCGACAGAAAAGCCCTACGACCAAGCGACGGAGGCCGATCGCTACCAGATGATCCGGACTTACTTCCAAATGCTGATTGAGGAGGAACTCCCCGATGCAGTCGGCAAGATGAAGCAGTTTGCCTCGTGGTTCACCCATGGCGTGCCGGGCGGGGCGGCGCTGCGCAAGGCAATCTACGACTCAAAGAGCGCGCCGGAGATTTTGGGACGGGTGGAAGAGTTCTTCGAGGCAAGGCTGCACGTAATCTCGGCAACAGTCACGTAGGGGCAGACGCCCGCGTCCGTCCTGCGGAGCGAAGCTCCGCGCTCTACGCGAGCTTGCGCTCGCCGCCCGGACGAGGACGTCCGGTTCTACGCTTTCGCTACCATCCTTCCCTTCTCATCCTTCTCCACATATGCCCAGGGCAGATTCGGATCGTGGGTAAACACGGTCAGCCACTTCTCGGGGATCGCCTGGGCGTAGTACCGCTTGCGGCTGTCGATGGTTTCGAGCGGAAACAAATCGAAGGCCATCACCCAGTTCAGATCGAGATGCCAGCTGGTGGGAATCAGGTCGGAGATGTAGCAGGCAGTCTGGCCGCCGCTCCGTACGATCACCGCCTGCATGTCCCGGGTATGGCCGGGAAACACTTTTACGGAGATTCCCGGAACAATTTCGTGATCTCCATGCAACAACGTCATCTGTCCGCTGGCGATCAGCGGATCATAGTTGTCGCTGATGTAGCTGATGGCGTCGCGCTCATGCTGGCGGCGCCCGTGCTGCCACTCTCCTTCCTGCACGTAGTACTTCGCCTTGGGGAAGGTCGGCACCAGCCTTTCCCCCTGGCGCACGGTGTTCCATCCGCAGTGGTCGAAATGCAGGTGCGTATTGATGACGACATCTATGTCTTCCGGCGAAACGCCCGCCGTCCCCAGACTCTCCAATAGGTGGGCTGGCATTCCGTAGATTTTGGCCATGCGTTCTGGCAGTTTGTTGCCGATGCCGGTTTCGATCAGCACGGTTTGATCTCCAGTGCGGACCACGACGGAATTTAGGCCGACGGGCACCATGTTGTTCTCGTCCGCCGTGACTTTCTTTTGCCACATCGACTTGGGAACCACTCCGAAGAAAGCTCCGCCGTCGAGGTGATACAGGCCGTCGGAGACGGCGGTCAGTTCGAAGTTGCCAAGAGTGAGACGTTGCATCGGTCAAACCCTGAAATACAGATCCCTCGACTTCGCTCGGGATGACAATTCCTGAAAGTAACTCTACAACTCTTTCTGCACGGGCGAGGGCGCCCGCGCCTACATTATCTCGCGGACATCACTTCAGCTCCTTCTCGAAATGGTCTTCGATCATGTGGAACAAGTGATCGCGGTCGGCAGACCCGCGAATACTATGCGTCTTGTTCGGGTAGACCATGAAACGAAACTGCTTGCCCGCCTGGACCAGAGCCTCGACCATCTGGATGCTGTTTTGGAAATGCACGTTGTCGTCACCGGTGCCGTGCGCCAGCAACAGCGAGCCGTGCAATTTGTCAGCTACGTTAGGCAGATTCAAATCCGTATAACTTGTGGTGTCCTTGTCCGTGGGCAGCCCATTGTTGCGTTCGGTGTAGATAGAGTCGTAGTTGTGCCAGTCGGTGACCGGAGCAACCGCAGCTCCCGCTTTGAAGGCATCCGAGTGGGTCATCGCATAGAGCGTCATCGAAGCGCCATTGCTCCATCCCCAAATGCCCACCCGATTGCGATCCAGTTGAGGGTATTGCTCGAACAGCTGATCGAGCGCGGTGAGCTGGTCTTTCAACTCGATCGCGCCGAATTGGTGGCGGATTGCGGTCTGGAACTTGCGGTCGCGACTCGGTGTGCCGCGATTGTCCACGGTGAAGATGGCGAACCCTTGCCGCGCCAGAATTTGGTGGAACAACCCGGAGGAACCCTGCCAGTCTTCGATCCAACTGTTCTTGACCAATTGCGCGGCGGGCCCGCCGTAGATATTCACGATGAGAGGAACCTTACCCGTCGGGGTGGCCGGCGGCAACACAATCTGCCCATACATCGTCGTGCCGTCATCAGCTTTGAACTCGAGGAAGCGGGGCGCAATCAGGTCGTAGTCGTCCACGCTGCGCGACTCCCACACCTTGTGGCAGGATCCGTCGCTGCACACCGACATCCGCGGAGGCGTCATCAGCGCCGAGAACTCGTCCACATAATGCTTGCCGTCGTCCGAAAATGTGGACTCATGCGTCCCGTCCTCCTGCGAGACACGCCGCAATCCGGAGCCATCCAGCTTTATCGAATAGAGCTGTTTCTGGCGTGGATCGTCTTTATTGCAGGTGAAATAAACCACGCCGTCTGACTCATCCACGGCTTCGACGTTGTTCTCGCCGGCGAGCACCTCGAAATCGCCCTTGGTAAGCTGGCGTTCCAACTTCGCGTCCGACCCGAGCGGATCGGCCCTATCGAAGCTGTACAGATAGAGCTGGGTAGTTCCATCCCTCCAACTTAACCACAGGAAACGGTCTCCGGATTTCAGTACTTTGAAATCGTCGTTCGCGTTGACCCAAGCGTTGGGACTGGTCTCGGCCAGGACCTTGCGCGAGCGGCCGGACCGCGCATCGACAAAGTACAAGTCCAGCTCATCTTGGGCGCGATTCAGCACTTCGGCCCACAGCATCCCGTCATGCAGCCAGCCGAAGCGCGGGATGTAAATATCCTGATCCTCGGTCAGCGAAATCCACTTCGGTTTACCGCCTGAGGCGCTGATCACTCCCAGGCGCACGCTCGGATTGGGATCGCCGGCCTTGGGATACTTCTCCAGGTCCACGGTGGGGTGGGTCGGCAGCCAGTCCGGAATGGGATAGCTCGGGACCTTGGTCTCATTCATCTGAAGGAAGACGATGTCCTTCCCATCCGGCGACCAGAAATAATTGCTGCGCACGTCCAATTCTTCCGCATAAACCCAGTCCACTTCCCCATTAAGCAGATTTTCATCCTTATCTTTCTCGTTATCTTTTTCGCTGGTGAGCTGCTTCTCGGCTTTGCCGGAGATTGGGCGAACATACAAGTTATGGCTGCGCAGATAGGCGACCCGGCTGCCCTCGGGCGAAAACTTGGGATCGCCAGCTGGATCCGGGGCCGAGGCGAACTGAACCGCAGTGCCGCTTTCGAGTGTATAGAGCCAGAGCTGGCCCTTGGAGTTGAACAGCAGGTGTTTGGAATCAGGAGCCCACTGATAGGGCTCGACTTGGTAGCGGATAATTCGCTCTATCTCGCGCTCATCCTTGATCTTTTCGACAGGCGGAGCAAGCAATGCTAGCCTGGCTTCGTTGACCAGGACCGTCTTCTCACCGGTCGTGGTGTCCATGCACCACAGTTGGCCGGGTTCGCCGGAATCGTCACGCTGGATGAAAGAGACCTTCGTGTTATCGGGACTCCATTGAATGGATTCCGGAGGCCGCCCGGTGATGCCGCCAGGAGCGAAAATAGCTTCGATCGTGAGAGGCTTCTTGCCGGCATGATCGGCCGGGGCGGATTGCGCAAAAGCCAAACTGATTAGCAGGTAACAGGTAATAACCAGACCTACGAGTCGCGTCACGGTATCTCCCCGTAAGAAATTCAGCCACGAAGGGCAAAGCTGAAAAGTGTACACCGGCGAGGCAGGTTCGTGCAGGCCGGGATGCAGCAGGACGGTAGAGACGTAGTCTCAGGTGTTCGGCCTCCGCGTGCTAAAATTGCAGCAGCGCTATTCTTGAAAATGCTTCCTGACGTGCAGAACCTGATCGAATTACAGCAGGCGGACCGGGAAATCCTCCGTCTGAAAGAGGAAATTGCCGCCCTGCCTAGGCGCGTCGCCGCCATTGAGGAAAAGCTAGCCGGGACCAAGGGAATCTTGGATAACGCCAAGTCCGCCGTGAAGGCCGACGAAGCCGCCCGCCGCAAGTATGAAACCGCTATCCAGGACCTGCAGCAGAAGATTTCCAAGTACCGTGACCAGTCTCTGGAGGTCAAGACTAACGACCAATACAAAGCCCTGATGCACGAGATCCAGTTCTCGGAACGAGATATCCGCGCCCAGGAAGACAAGATACTGGAACTGATGGTCAATGCCGAGACCCGGGATAAAAACGTCAAAGCGGCCGAGGCCGATCTGAAAGCGGAAATGGCGGAAATTGAAGCAGAAAAGGCCGATGCCCGGAAGCGCACCGCGGAAGACGAGGCGCAGTTGGCCGAGTGGAACGCCAAACGGGAGAAAACCCGTGCCACCGTGGACCCTGACTTGTTGCGGCAATACGATCGCGTGGCCAAGTATCGCGGAACCGGCCTTTCCGAAGCCCGCGACCACAAGTGCATGGCATGCCAGATGATGCTGCGCCCGCAGACCTACAATGAGGTCCGCAGCGGAACCCAAGTGATCATTTGTGATTCCTGCCAGCGGATTCTTTACTACGATCCCACCCATGACCAGCCGGTTGAAGCTACCACTGTACCGCGACGGCGCAGGGCCCATCCCAAGTTCGAATCCGGCCAAGCCTGGTATTACCGGCCGCACTATGGAGACTTTGGCGAAGTGTTTCTGGTTTTTATCAACGACCACGGACAGTCGAGCCGCCGCGTCTATGACACCTCCGCGGGCCGGAAACTGGGCGATACCCTCGTTCGCGAAGGGGAATATCGTTTAGGTTTTCCTGAAGATCTTACCGACGACGCGATCCGGCTGAACGGGAGCTGGCAGGAAACTGAGCTTGAGGAATGGGGCTCAGAGCTGCCCATGGTGGTGCTTGATCAGCTACAACGCGATCTAGACTTGGCTCGCGAGGAGGCCAGTGCCCATCCCCGCCGGGAAAGCGGACCGGTTCCCTCCGAGCATCCCGCCGCGAGCTAGCTCGGACTTTACAGTTGTTTTCTTTCCGCTCTTTCCCCCGAAGCCAAGTTCACCTCTGTTGAGTAAGGCCATACCCACCAGATTTGCGGCTGTAGTGGGTGTTCAGCGGATTCGGGCCAGTTTAGTATTCTTCTCATGCCCACACCATCTGCCGTACGAGACTCGCGTCCACTGATTGCAGGTTCCACCGTAAGAATCTCGCGTCGTGGGGCTGACCGGATCAAGCAAGGCCACGTCTGGGTCTACCGTTCTGACATCCTTGCGGCGGACGGCATCGCTCCCGGCACTATGGTCGGAGTCAAAGATGAACGGGGGAAGTTTCTGGGCACGGCCCTGTATAGCAGCGCTTCCCAGATCGCCATCCGCATGATTTCGCGGGAAGCGGTCGAGGATCTCGCGAGCCTGCTCCGCAAACGTATCCAGGATGCGATCGCCTATCGTGAACGCATCGTGCGAGACACCGACGCCTACCGCGTCGTCTTCAGCGAAGCCGATTTTCTTCCCGGTTTAATCGTCGATCGCTACAACGATGTGCTCTCGCTGCAGGTTCTGACCCAGGCTATGGATGCGCCGCCGGTCCGCGAAACTATAATTTCGGAACTCGACGAGCGTCTCAAGCCCGACTCCATCGCCGAACGCGTCGATCCCAGAGTCCGCGAACTGGAGCAACTCCCTGCCCTTGCTTCCGGCCTGCTGCAAGGGAATAAGAGCAGCACAATCGTTTCCATGAACGGCGTCCGTTTCCACTACGAAGCATTAGAGGGCCAGAAAACCGGCGCCTTCCTGGATCAGCGGGAAAACTACGCCGCAGCGGCGCAGTACGCGCGAGGCGAAGCGCTCGACGTTTTCTGCTACCACGGAGGATTCGCTTTGCACCTGGCCAAGCACTGTTCCAAAGTGACCGCAGTGGACAGCTCCCGGCCGGCGCTGGAGGTCGCCGACCGCAACGCTACCCTGAACGAACGCGAGATCGAATGGATCGAGGCTAACGCCTTTGACCTGCTTCGCGACTACGCCGATGCCGGCCGCCAGTATGACGCTATCGTCCTCGACCCCCCGGCTTTCGCCAAGAGCAGGCGCAATCTGGATACGGCCATGCGCGGATACAAGGAACTCAATCTGCGCGCGCTGAAGATGCTGCGCCCCGGCGGAATCCTGATCACCTGCTCATGCTCCTACCACGTCAGTCCGGCCGAATTCCTGGGCGTGCTTGGCGAAGCCTCCCGAGATGTCCACAGAAATCTCCGAATTCTGGAGAACCGTACCCAGGCGAAAGACCATCCTATCCTGCTGACAGTGCCCGAGACGGCTTACTTGAAATGCGTGATTGCCGGCGTAAGCTATTGAATAAGCTAAAGATACATGACTTGCCAATACAACGCTCATATTTTATGCTTCTTTTGCGCTAATGAGACATCCAAATACACGGAGCCAAGGGCCAATTTCCAAGATTTCCGAAGGAGGAATTTCGTTATGACAGTACTTACCCGTTGGGAGCCTTTCCGTGAGTTCAGTACCCTGCAAGACCGCATGAACCGGCTGTTCCGTGATTCGTTCGGTCCTGAAGCGCAGGATCAGTCTTTGGCCACGAGCGGTTTTGCCCCGGCCGTGGATGTGTACGAAGATGAGCACAACATTACCCTGAAGATCGAAGTTCCGGGCATCGACGAGAAGGATATCGATGTTCGCATCGAGAACAGCACGCTCACCGTGCACGGCGAGCGCAAGTTCGAGAAGGAAGAGAAAGAGGAGAACTTCCGCCGCGTGGAGCGGCAATATGGAAGCTTCACCCGTTCCTTCACTCTGCCCACTACAGTGGACCCGGAGAAGGTCTCTGCCAACTACGACAAGGGCGTCCTGAAGATCGCCTTGGCCAAGAAGGCGGAAGCCAAACCGAAGCAGATCAAGGTCAACGTCGGCAGCGAGAAAACCCTGGAAGCCAAGGCCGTCGGCAAAGCTGCGTAATTTGGCAGTGCCGCGTGGGGACAGCCGCCCTCGGCTGTCCGGTCGAGGGAACCTCGACAGTTCTGACTGTAACGATGGAGCGGCGGGTCCTCGCCCGTCGTAAACTCGACGGGAGACGGTTGAGGTGACCGTCTCCCGTTTTGTTTTTGAACTGCCGCCTTGAATGCCATAAGCTGGCTTAGAAGGTGCCGATGAGTAACCCCGAAATGCGCAAGCGGCTCGCCGCGCTGAGTTTTTCTGAGAAGATCAAGATTCTGGAAAAACTCCGCGACCGCGAACTGGCGATTGCCGCCAGCGGACTGAGGCCGAAGCCCGCGAAGGGCTGTAAGCCAGACAAAGAAGGCGAAGGATAATGCAATGCAAGGCCCAGGTGGGGACAGCCCACTCGACTGTCCGGTCGAGCGAGGCTCGACAGCGTGCCAAAATGTGTGGGCACAGAGCACGCGGCCTGAGAAAGGCGCAGCCGTTGTAAGGAGCAGAGAGCATGGCAATTCGTTGGGACAAATTCACAGTTAAAGCGCAGGAAGCGGTGCAGCGCGCCAGCAGCTTGGCCTCTGAGCACGGTAATCCCGAACTCATGCCCGTGCACCTGGTGGCGGCGTTGGTTGAGGACAAGGAAGGCATCGTGCCGCCGGTCCTTGAAAAGATCGGCATCGGCCCTCAGGCGGTTTTGCACGACGCTTACGGCGCCATTGAGCGTCTGCCCAAAGTCTCCGGCGGCGCGGCCCAGGCGACGATTTCCAACGCGGCGAATCAGTTGCTGGAACAAGCTTTCAAGGAAGCCAGCAACTTCAAGGACGAATACGTTTCGACCGAACACCTGCTGCTGGCGGCGACGCAGCTTAAGCGTGACTCGGCGCAGGCAATTCTGGCGCGCCACGGCGCCACTTACGATGCAATTCTGAAAGCTCTCACTGCGGTGCGCGGCTCGCAGAAAGTTACCGATCAGAATCCTGAAGCCAAGTATCAGGCCCTGGAGCGCTATGCCCGCGACCTCACCGAGCAGGCCCGCCGGGGCAAACTGGATCCGGTCATAGGGCGCGACGAAGAAATTCGCCGTGTGGTCCAGGTGCTCTCCCGCCGCACCAAGAACAACCCGGTGCTGATCGGCGAGCCCGGCGTGGGCAAGACCGCGATCGTGGAAGGCCTGGCCCAGCGCATCATCTCCGGCGATGTTCCCGAAGTGCTGAAGAACAAGCGCGTGGTCGCTCTTGACTTGGGCGCGATGCTGGCTGGGGCTAAATATCGCGGAGAGTTCGAAGATCGCTTGAAGGCGGTGCTGAAGGAGATCGAAGATTCCCAGGGCCAGATCGTCCTCTTCATCGACGAACTCCACACCATCGTCGGCGCAGGCGCAGCGGAGGGCGCCATCGACGCCTCCAACATGCTGAAGCCGGCACTGGCTCGCGGCGAACTGCGCGCCATCGGGGCAACCACGCTGAACGAGTACCGCAAGTACATCGAAAAAGATCCGGCTTTCGAGCGCCGTTTCCAGATCGTCTTTGTAGGCGAGCCGAATGTCGAAGATACCATTGCCATCCTTCGCGGCCTGAAAGAGCGATACGAAGTTCATCACGGCGTCCGAATCAAAGACTCCGCCATCGTGGCGGCGGCGACGTTGTCCCATCGCTACATCTCGGATCGATTCCTGCCCGATAAAGCGATTGACCTCATCGACGAAGCCGCAGCCTCGCTGCGCATCCAGATTGATTCCTTGCCAACTGACATTGACCAGCTCGAACGGCGCGCCACGCAGCTCGAAATCGAAAAGCAGGCGCTGAAGAAGGAAAGCGATCCCAATTCCAAGGAGCGGCTGGCTCTCATCGACAAAGAACTGGCGGAGATTCGCGAGAAATCCAACACTCTCAAGGCAAATTGGAAAAAAGAAAAAGACTTGATTGCGCGCTCGCGTCAACTCAAGGAAAAGATCGAGCAATTGAAAATCGAAGAGCAGGCGGAAGAGCGCAAGGGCAATTTGCAACGCGTGGCGGAGATTCGTTACGGCTTGCTGCGCCAGGCCGAAGAGGAACTGGTGAAACTCACGGCGCAAATGGATGGCAAAGGCAAGGCGCGGATGCTGAAGGAAGAAGTGGATGAAGAAGATGTCGCCCGCATTGTCTCCAAGTGGACCGGCATTCCTGTGTCGAAGATGCTCGAAGGTGAAGTCAAGAAGCTGATTAACATGGAAGAGCGGCTACGCCAGCGTGTGGTGGGCCAGGACGCCGCTTTAGAACGGGTCGCGAACGCCATCCGGCGTTCCCGCGCGGGCTTGAGCGATCCCAAGCGACCCATCGGTTCGTTCATTTTCCTGGGACCGACCGGCGTAGGCAAGACGGAACTTGCCCGTGCCCTCGCCGAGTTCCTGTTCGACGACGAGCGCTCCATGATCCGGATCGACATGTCCGAATACATGGAGAAGCACGCCGTCTCGCGGCTGATCGGCGCGCCTCCGGGGTATGTCGGATACGAAGAGGGCGGCCAACTCACCGAGCAAGTGCGGCGGCGTCCCTATGCTGTGATCTTGTTCGATGAAATCGAAAAGGCGCATCCGGATGTGTTCAACATCCTGCTGCAAATCATGGACGACGGCCGTTTGACTGACGGCAAGGGCCGCACCGTGGATTTCCGCAATACGGTCATCATCATGACCTCGAATATCGGTTCCGCTTACTTGCAGGCTGAAAGCATGCGGACTCCGGAAGATTTCGAGCAGGCCAGCAAGCAGGTGATGAATGCCCTGCACGGGCACTTCAAGCCGGAGTTCCTGAACCGCGTGGACGATATCATCATCTTCGGCCCGCTGGGCAAGGAGCAGTTGGTAAAGATCATCGAGCTGCGCCTGGAAGATGTGCGGCGTTTGCTTGCCGATCGCAAGATTTCGCTCGAACTGACGGATGCGGCGAAAGAGCTGCTCTTTACCGAAGGCTTCGACCCGAACTTCGGGGCGCGGCCGCTGAAACGGGCCATTCAGAAGCTGGTGCAGGATCCGCTGGCGCTGAAGATTCTCGACGGCGAAATATTGCACGGCGATCACGTCATCGTGGATGCCGACAAACGCGCCGGCAAGATGAAGTTCGAAGTCAGCAAGCGGGTGGGAGAAAAGGAACCGGCGAAAGCGCGGCGCTGATTTTTCTTGGCCGCAGATTTCCGCAGCTGAAACGCTGATGGAGGACGGGGTCCCGCCCGTCCAAACGCGCCCCCAGACTCAACCCGGGCGGAGGAGTGCATCCGCCCCTACGTGGACCGTGCTGAGCGTGAAAACTGCTCCGCCACCGGCGTTTGCCACAGATACCACACCACTGCTGCGCGCACGATAATCCCTAACCCGCCCCATACCAGCGACCAGCGAAAATCCGCCGTCGCGGAAACGCTTGGCACTAACATCACGATGCCAATAAATCCCACCACAATCGCTGCGCGTCGAGCCCAATTGTTCACGCGAAACAGTCCCCGGCCGATCAGAGCTGCGACTCCGCCCATCAGCAAGAACATATACGGTCCCGCGACCTCCAGCCCGCCCAGCAGCGGAGCGCCCCACATCATGGGAACCGTCCCCGGCGAAACCAGCATCACGAAGCCGAGGACACACAGGTACCCTGCGACCAGAAAGAAGAGAACCGCGATCGCGGTTATGCCGGCAGGCGGCTGCATAAAAGAGGTCCCAGCCTTTTGCATCCAGGAAATCCGTGTCCATCCGTGCAGATCCGTGGCCAAGAATTTCTCACGCCAAATCAAACAGCAGGATTTCCGCGTCTGCAGTGGCTTTGAGAGTCAGCTTACGCTCGTCGCTTATCGCGGCGCCATCGCCCTGGGCCAGCGGCTTCCCGTTCAGTTCCACGGCACCCTTGGCGACCTGCAGCCAAGCGTAGCGGCCCCTGGCCAGTTCATGCGTAACTTCCTGCCCGGGAGACAAGAGCGCCACATACAAGCGCGCATCCTGATGGATGGTCACCGAGCCGTCTTTCCCATCGGGCGAAGCGATCAGCCGCAGCCGGCCGCGCTTTTCGGGCTCCGGAAATGCTTTTTGCTCGTAACTGGGCTCGTGCCCCTGGCGATCGGGCATGATCCAGATTTGCAGCAGGTGAACCGGCTCTGTTTTCGACGCGTTCATTTCGCTGTGCCGGATGCCCTTGCCCGCGCTCATGCGCTGTCCATCGCCGGGACGAATCACCGAACCGGTGCCCAGGCTGTCCTTGTGCTCGAGTGCGCCTTCCAGAACGTAGGTGATGATTTCCATGTCGCGATGGGGGTGGGTAGGAAACCCTTCACCCGGCGCGACGCGGTCTTCGTTGATCACGCGCAGGGAGCGGAATCCCATGAAGCGCGGGTCGTGATACTGATCGAAGGAAAACGTGTGACGGGTGTTGAGCCAGCTATAGTCGCCGCCACCCCTTTCATTGCTGCGCCGAATGTTGATCATGGTTTAATCCTCGTTATAACGACTATTGCTTAGATGAGGGAATTTGCCGAAGGATTCAGCGAGCCCGCACTTCATATTTTCCGTGGGATCTACTTCTTGTCGGTCTTCTTAGAAGTGGAAGGCGCTTCCGCCTTGGATTTCTCTTCCTTCTTGGCCCCGGGTTCCGCTTTCGAGCCGGAATCGCCGCTCGAGGAAGAGGAAGAAGAAGCCGCCGGAGCCTTCTTGGGGTAGTCGGTGACGTACCATCCTGAGCCCTTGAACTGTACGGCGGGTGCGGTGATCGTCTGCTCGACCGGACCGCCGCAGTCCGGGCACTTCTTCATGGGGCGATCGGAAAATTTCACGATCCGCTCGAAGCGGTGATGGCACTTCTGGCATTCGTATTCGTAAAGTGGCATGGACTCCTGAAATGACTCCTAGAAACGCGTTGAAGGCCGCGGCGTGCCGCTCTGCTTTTGATTCTAGGGTTTACACTGTGCTCCGTCAATTTGCGAAGCGGATGCTGAGTTCTTGCGCGGCTGCTGCGGTGATAGACTCGCGTCGATGGCGCTGGGAGAAATCAAGCAGCGGGGAAACGAAGGCGCACTTTCCGCCGGGCTTTATCTGGTAGCGACGCCCATCGGGAACCTGGGAGACATCACGCTGCGAGCGCTGCGTGTGCTGAAAGAAGCCGACATGATCGCCTGCGAGGACACGCGCCAGACCCAGAAACTGCTCAACCACTACGGCATCACGACCCGCACCACCAGCTACCACGAGCACAATGAGATGACCCGCGCTCCCGAACTTGTCCTCGAATTGGAGCAAGGCGCGCGCATCGCGCTGGTCACCGATGCCGGTATGCCGGGCATTTCTGATCCCGGCTTCCGGCTGATCTCACTAGCCATTCGGCATCACGTCCCGGTCATACCGATTCCCGGCGCGTCAGCCTTCCTGGCGGCGCTGGTGGCAAGCGGCCTGCCCACAGATTCGTTCCGCTTCAGCGGATTCCTTCCCGCAAAGCGCGGACAGCGGCGGCAGCTTCTGGAGAGCATACGCGAATCGCCGCGGACCCAGGTGTTCTACGAAGCGCCGCATCGGGTGAAAGAAGCGCTTTCGGATGTTGTCGAGGTTCTGGGAAAGGACCGGTATGTGGTGATCGCCCGCGAGGTGACGAAGATTCACGAGGAGTTTCTCCGCGGACACGCCAACGAAGTGCTGGAGACGCTTAACGCGCGCGGCGACATCAAAGGTGAGATCACGCTGCTGATCGGCAAAGCAGAAGACACTGAGACTAAACCAGAGACTCCGCGTGTGAGTCTTCGGCAACGGCTCCAACAGATTATGGCCGAGGAGAACCTCGACGAGAAAGCCGCACTCAAGAAGATTGCGAAAGAGATGGGCGTATCGAAGAGTGAAGCCTACCGGGAACTACAGCGGAGCAAATAAAGGAACTGGGGACGGGATGCACTGAAATTCTGCGCTCTTGTCATGTTGGGGCAAACTAATTACAATTGATCAACATTGATGAATACTATAAAAACAACTGTCCACCGTCTTCCACTGACAAAAGCGCGCGTAAACCTCGGCCAAGTGGTGCGCAGAGTGCACATCAATCATGAGTTCTTCATCCTGGAGAAAGACGGCATCCCCGTTGCCGGCCTCATGCACGTGGACGACATCGAAGACTACCTGGAAATGCAGAGCCCCTCGGTGAAGGAACAAATTCGCAAAAGCCAGGATGAGTACCGTCGCGGCGCCGCCCGCAGTGTCGACGAATTGTTGGCTGACCTGAAGACTCCCGGCCGCAAGCGCAAGAAGAAATAACGGACAAGAGGTCATGCCATGGCTGGACCCTTCCGAGTGCTGGCTACGCCCGCGTTCAAGCGTGAATTCCGGGCGATCGCCAAGAATGACCCCATGGTGGTTACCGCGCTTGAAGAGTTAGTCGCGATTTTAAGCGACGATCCCCAAAACCGGAGCGGACGGCACAAGATCAAGAAACTGGCTGGCCTAAAGCCCGGCGAAGGGCAGTGGCGGGTGCGGTGGAAGGACTACCGTTTGCGTTACGACATCTTTGGAAACGAAGTAGTGTTGCAGTTCTTCCGGCACAGGAGGGACGCGTACTGACGCGGACTATGGTGACTGCTATTTCCCTGCCAACTCCTGCTTCACCGCTTCACTGACCTGCTTGCCATCCACACGAATCCCGGCGCCTGCAAATCGCGCCATGACGTTCTTCATCACCGTGCCCATGTCTTTCATGGTGGGCGAGCCCATCTCGGCGATCACCGCTTTCACCCCGGCGACGATCTGCTCTTCGCCGGCCGCTTTGGGCAGGTAGGTTTCGATCAACACGATCTCGGCGGCTTCCTTGTCCGCCATTTCCTTGCGCCCGCCTTTGAGGAATTGCTCGATTGACTCCTTGCGCTGCTTGATCAGCGTGCTCAGCACCTGCTGCGCCTCTTTGTCGTCGAGCGCAGCCATCTTCTCAATCTCGCGATTCTTGAGTGCGGTCTTGACCATGCGCAAAGTGGAGAGCCGCTGCTCATCGCGCGCTTTCATGGCCGTGGTGATGTCTTTCTGAATCTGTTCGATCAAGCTCATGGGGGAATTATAGCGGCTCGCACAGTGGAGGGGTGCCTTCCTGAACGGTCCTGCGTGGTTGTTGCCACTTCACAAAGGCATGTGAGCCACCGCACATCGCGGCAACTCCCTTCCGAGTAAACTATCAAAGAACTTTCAAAGGACATTGCCATGCTGCACAAGAACCGTCTCTTCACGCCGGGTCCTACACCCATTCTCCCTGCCGCCCAAACTGCCATGGCCTCATTCGCCATGCATCATCGCACGGCCGACTTTCGCTCCCTGTTCACACGAGTGCTGGCCGATATGAAGGAATTCATCGGCACCAAGAACGACGTTCTGGTGCTGGCCTCTTCCGGAACCGGCGTCATGGAGGGCTCGGTCTCGAACCTGACCTCGCCGGGGGATAAGGTTTTAGTGCTTACCGCCGGAAAGTTCGGCGAACGCTGGCGCGATCTGACCAAGGCCTTCGGATGCGCGGTGGAGGTTGTCAGTGCTCCCTATGGCGAAACCTTCTCGCCGGATGAAATTCGCCAGAAGATGACGCCCGACGTGGGCGCCGTGTATGTGCAGGCTACGGAGAGCTCGACCGGCGCCCGGCACGACGTAAACAGCATCGCGCGACTGGTGCGCGAGACTGGTGATGACACTCTGCTCGTAGTCGATGCCATCACCGGCTTGGGCACCACGCATTTCGATGTGGACGGATGGGGCATTGACGTCATTATCGGGGGCTCGCAGAAGGCGCTGATGATTCCGCCAGGCCTCGCCTATTGTGCGGTCAGCGAACGCGCCTGGAAACGCATGGAGACGGCCAAATCTCCACGCTATTACTTCGACTTCCGCAAAGAGCGCAAGGCCGCCGCCAAAGGAGAGTCGGCTTATACGCCAGCGACTTCTCTGTTCGCTGCCTTGGGCGCGGCCCTGGACTTCATCCGGGAGATGGGCAATGACGATATGGCAGCGGGGCGAGAAGCACTGGTGCAAAACGCCGAACTGGCTGCGGAGATGACCCGCGCGGGCGCGCAGGCGCTGGGACTGAGGCTCTTTGCTCCGTCATCCCCGGCAGCCGCTCTGACTGCCATTCAGTCGCCCGGCGGCATCGACTCCGGCGACCTCGTGCGGCAATTCCGCGAGATTTTTGACGCGATTGTGGCCAATGGCCAGGGTGAGATGAAGGGCAAACTTTTCCGCATCGCGCACCTGGGATACTGCGATTATCTCGATACCATCGGGATCCTGGCCGCGCTTGAGCACGTGCTCGCCGGTGTGACCGGGCACGCGGTAGAGTATGGCGCAGCGGTGCGGGCGGCGCAGGAAGTATACGCTAAGCAACTACAGACAAGTTCCCGAGCCGCAGTCGTCGCACGATGAATTTTTATAGATGCCATGGATTTCTACGGATCAAGATTTTCTCTTCAGTTTTATCCGTGCGAATCCGTGCAAATCCGTGGCCGCTTTAACCGACTATGAAAATTGTTGTGGCTGAAAAGATATCCCCCTCCGCTGTGGACTTGCTCCGCGAGCCGCGCTGGACCGTGGTCACGCCCGACCAGATGGAAGGTGGTTTGGCGGCGCAACTGGAGTCGGCGGATGCGCTGATCGTGCGTTCCGCCGTGCAGGTGAATGCCGAGTTGCTGGCGAACGCGCGCAAACTGCGAGTGATCGGCCGCGCCGGCGTTGGAGTGGACAACATCGACTTGGAGCCTGCCACGCGCAAGGGCATCGCGGTGATGAACACGCCGGGAGCCAACGCGGTTGCAGTGGCCGAACACACCTTGGCGATGATGTTGGCTCTGGCGCGGCACCTCTGCCGGGCGAATGAGTTGACCCATGCCGGCAAGTGGGAGAAAAAATCCCTGCAAGGGACTGAACTCCGCGGCAAGACCTTAGGCATCGTCGGACTGGGACGGATCGGCATGGAGGTCGCACGCCGCGCACGGAGTTTCGGGATGACGGTTATGGCACACGATCCGTTTGTCTCGACGGCAGTCGCCAAGGAACAGGGAATCCAGCTTGCCGAACTGGACGAAGTCTATGCGGCCGCGGATTACCTGACCCTGCATGTTGGACTCACCCCGCAAACCACGGGCATGATCAATGCCGGGTCGTTGAAGAAGATGAAGCGTGGAATGCGCTTGGTGAACTGCGCGCGCGGCGAACTGGTGGATGAAGCGGCATTGGTCCAGGCCCTCAAGCAGGGGCAAGTGGCGGCGGCTGCCCTGGATGTTTTCATTGAGGAACCCTTGAAGGACTCCCCGCTCGCGGCCCTGGACAACGTCATCCTCACGCCCCACATCGGCGGCTCAACCTTCGAGGCGCAGGAAGCAGTCGGATATCAGATTGCCCTTCAGGTCAAGGAATATCTCAAGGATGGGGTGATTCAAAACGCGGTCAATGTGCCGTCGGTTTCGCACGACGAATACCTCAAGTTGCAGCCCTATATCGTGCTGGCCGAGCGGCTGGGTTCATTCCTGGGTCAAGTGAGCGAGGGTGCGCTGGAGGAAATTTCTTTGCGCTACAGCGGGCACATTGCGGGATGGAAAACCGACCTGATTCGCAACGCCGCCATCAAGGGCATTTTGAATGAGGCTCTGGAGGAAAAGGCGAACCTGGTCAACGCAGCGGCGATCGCCTCCTCACGCGGGCTACACATCCACGAGGCACGCAAGTCCAAAACCTCGGCTGAGAGCGCCGGCAGCGTGCTTTCCATTTTCGTCAAATCGCGAACCGATGAGCACATGGTCAAAGGCGCGGTGCTGCACCGGAATACCCCGCGGCTGCTGCATGTGGATGGAATCGATGTCGAGGCGCCGCTGGAGCGGAATCTCATTTATCTGCGCAATCGCGATGTGCCCGGCGTGATCGGCAAGGTGGGCACGATTCTGGGCAACCACAAGATCAATATCGCGGATTTTTCCCTGGGCCGCCGTGTGAGTGTGAAACCCGGTGCCCCGCGCGACGCTATTGCAGTAGTTCACGTGGATGGACTGGTGTCCGAGCCGGTGTTGGCCGAGCTTAGAAAAGTGCCGGCCGTGGAAAAGGCCAAAGCCATCCGGTTATTCTGAAAGTCTTGGCCATGGATTTGTGCCGATTCACTTGGACCGGAAAGCGCGACAAGTATCTGATCCGTGATGATCCGTGAAATCCGTGGCCTAACTCCTTGGACGTTGGAAGCCGGTGCTTTAATATGGCTGAACTCGGCATCAAACTTCATGAGAGGACTTTGGATGCTCAAAAAAGCAGGGCTTCTGACCGCGACATTGTTGTTACTGATATCGCTCGGACTGGGCCAGGATGGTCATTACGACGTGAGCGCAAATGCGGCGGCCGTTTTTACCAAGCAATCTGACGGCAATAACATCGCGCAAAGCGCAACCAACGGCTCCGACTATTTCGCCACCATCCGGCTGAAATTCAAGCCAAAACACTCCGTGGCATTCAATTACGGACGCGCGAAAGATTCTCAGGTCTATCAGACCGGCTTCGACTTTCACATTCTGACGAACATTACCGAGTATACCGGCGCTTACCTCTATAACCCGCTTAAGAAGGGCAGGTTCGAGCCCTTTGTGCTGGCGGGCGCAGGAGCACTGGTCTTCAATCCTCAAAGTACATGGGTCGTTCTGCCCAACTTTACCAACAACCTTCCCAACCGCGTCCAAATCGATTTAGGTGCGGTCAAGCAGACTGAGATTGCGTTTCTGTATGGAGTTGGGGTGGATTACCAACTCCCCAGGTTCGCCAGGTTCGCGCTGCGGTTGCAGTATCGCGGATTTCTTTACGATGCCCCGGATTTCAAGGTAAACACTGCCTCGGGAAGCGCCGTGAGCCTTTTCACTGGCGCCAAGGGGCACATGGCCGAGCCTTCGATCGGGCTGGTATTCAGGTTCTGAGCGCTTGAGCCCGCAAGAAAAAGACTGGCCACGGATCGGCACGGATTTACACGGATGAAAGCAGAGTATGTAGCCTGATCCGTGCGAATCCGTGAAAATCCGTGGCTGATTTAAGAGTTCAGCGCGGCTTTGCGCAGCTTGCGGCTTTCCGCCAATAGTGCCATGGAGTGCATCAGGTTCTGTAGCGTCACAATGCCCACCAGGCGTTCGTCTTCCACCACAGGGATGATGCTGAGATTGCGGGCGGTAAGCTTGCGGAACGCGGAAGACAGGGACTCCTTCTTCTGCGCCACTTCAAAGATGCGATTCATCACCGCCTGCACATAGCCATTGCCTTCCGCGCGCAGCGCCTGCAGAATCTTCTGCCTCGAAATTACGCCCACCATATCGCTGCCACGAATGACCGGGAAATCGTCCTGAAGGGAGTGGACGGCCTTATCCAGAGCGTCCTCCAATGTATCGGCAGGAGAGAGCGTGGCGAAGTCGGTGAGCATGATGTCTTCCAGCCGCACCGTTTCCAGCACCGACTGAAATACTGCCGAGCGCTCCTCTAGTTGTGCCGCGATGAACAGGAAGAACCCGATCATGGTCAGCCAGATGTTCCAAAGCATGCCGACCAGCATGAACAAAGTGGCAAAAGCCTGACCAATGGAAACCGCGCGCCGCGTGGCGCGGACCGGATCCATGCGGCGGCTGAACAGGGCTCGCAGCACTCGGCCTCCGTCCATGGGATACGCCGGCAGCAGGTTGAACAGCGCCAGCCACACATTGGACCAGACCAGGCTGCGCGGCAAGTTACCGGAATGCACCATGAGGGAGGGTTTCGCCCAGAGCTGAATCTGTGGCGCCACCGCCAGCAGGATGCTGCCCGCGGCGAAGGCGATCAGGAGATTGACCAGCGGTCCCGCCAGGGCAATACGGATATCGCGTTTCCAGGTAAGTGCGCCCGGCTCGATGGGTTGCTGGCGTTCATCAAACAGGGTCACTCCACCGATCGGCAGCAGGATAATGGCTTTGGCAGGAACCCCCGCGTGCATGCCGACCAGCGCGTGCCCCAACTCATGCAGTACCACGCTGCCGAAAATGATTCCCACCAGCGCAAGACCGCGGCCGGCGCTGGTGGCCCCATGCGTGGCGGATTCGGTCAGCCACACGAAGGCGAGCAGGAAAAAGAAAGTAAGATGGATGCGGAGTTCAACTCCGAAAATCCGGCCTGCCGGAATAGACCAGTTTCTCATTAGAAAGCCACAGTACCTGTTGCTTCTGCCATTCTATATAGTTTTAGACGCCGCAACGGTCTCCGGAGTTGCGAAAAGCTAGTCGAAGGTACTAAGGCTCGCGGCGCCGTTCGAGACTGCGTGAGGATCTCATGCGAGTGATTGCGGGAAAATACCGGAGCCGTCCTCTGCGTTCGCTGCGCGGCCTGGACCTTCGTCCCACCGCCGACCGCTTGCGCGAGACCCTGTTCGACGTCCTCACCGCCGGGAACCCTGCCGCTCTGGAAGGGAAGGTCTGGCTTGATCTTTATGCGGGAACCGGCGCGGTAGGAATCGAAGCCTTGAGCCGTGGGGCGAGCATGATGTACTTCGTCGAGTTGTCCGCTCGGGCGGCGGAACTGATCAGGGAGAACCTGCAATCGTTAGGCATGGAGACCGGATTTCAGGTTCTAAAGCAAGATTCGATCCGTGCCTTGCGCGGATTGGATGCGCGTGGGTTGGCGGCTGATTTCGTTTTCCTTGATCCGCCTTATCGCTTGGAAGGAGCGTATCGACAGACGTTGGAAGTACTCTCGGAAACGCGATTGCTGAGCCCCAGCACTATCGTCATCGTCGAACACCAGAAGAAATTCGATCCGGAAGAAGCATTCGGATCGCTGCGCCGCTACCGGAAGTTAGTGCAGGGAGATGCCGCGCTGAGCTTTTATCGCAGGGGATGATGAGGGTGTCGCCGACCTAGGATGCGAAAGGGTTCGGCTGCGGTGGATTCGGGAAGGGCAGGCAGCAAGAATCGGGTGACCCGGTGTGAATTCGAGAAGGAATTCACAGGACGGGCATCGTAAGTCATAGTAGGTAAAGGGTGTAAGTGTAACCTCCTGAATACAAATATGTCTAGGTTCGGGTGCGGGATCGGTTTCTGGGGGTTTGCCGGGCAAGCGCTTTGAGGAGCCGTGTGATCGCTCCGTTTTCGATGCGCGCGGGGCACTCGACCGGCAATTGCAACTGCTGGGCGACCGTTTCTGCCAGTTCATGGTAGCCGAAAGGATAGAATTGATTGCCGAGAATCCAAGAAACCCCACCTCGTTGAATAATTTCGTAGTTGTAATTCTTTGGGGCCATGCGCGAAACGAATAGTGGCGTGAGTCCCAAATGCTCGCACATCGCTAGTTTAATTCGGAACTCATCACGTGGAATATAGGGGAGTGTGTTCTTAATTTCGACGCCGTAGTAGATGCCATCGCGCTGGACGATGCGGTCCAGGTTGTGCCCGGTGACTGTCCAGATTTTGTCGCGGAACGAACGAGCATTTCGATCGACTGGAGTAAAGGCTGCCAAAGGAAGCGCTGCGTCCACCAATAGTTCGCCCTGAAATCCTATTGCGCGGGCAACCGTTGGCTCGGAAAAGCGGCGGACTAGGTTAATCACTTTCCTTGCTTGACGTTTCCAGTAGCGATTGCCCTTTGCCCAGAAAAATCGAATTGGAACTCCTGGCGCCAATTCAAGGATCTGGCTGTTGATCGAACCTCCTGTGGATAGTTCCAAGAGCGCCTTAACAGTGATCCAGTGAAAGTAAGACCGCTCAAATATGACGGTGATTTGGCGTTCGTAGAAAACCTGTCCCTGGTTGCGGGAAAAGAAGTCGAGGATGGAGGTTCTGGCGTCGTCAATTCTCTCGTCACGTGCGTGCTCGATAACCTCAGCATCATTCTCTGGATCATCCGGATACATTGTGCTTCCAGGGTTAGGACACTCTACTGGCCGTGGTGGATTGGTATATGAAGCTAACACATCATGCGGCGGCAGGTGCGTTGAATAGGAGCATAGCTGATTCCCGAAACGAAACCACCACTAACTACTCCACACCGGTGGGCACAAATTTTGTCATGCGGGGAATGGAGATTCGACTGGCCATCATCGCGAGCAGGGGGGTGAGGGCGTTTGGGACTGGGGGATGCTCACATCAGAATTTCATTCGCCCGGCGCACGATGGGGTGCTGCATCTCTTGCAGATCATTTTTCACCCGGTTGAGCCCATACACACACTGCTCGAAATGATTTGACAGGCTGGCAAATAACGGGGCCACATTCGTGTACTCGAAAAACTCGAACTTGGAGACGATGTAGTAGCTCTCCTTCCCGGCTTTCATCCAGTCCAGAAAATTTTCCACGCGGTCCCGGCGCAGGCGGAAGTGGTTGATGCTCTCCGGGAACATGCCGGCGAAAAACAGGGTGTAATCCCCGATATGCTTGCGCACCTGGCGCTCACGATCGAACGAAGGCGCGGGTCCGTATACCGGATTGGATTCCATCAGCATCTCGCCGACGTCGGTGAGCGCTTTTCCCGTGGCGGTGTGGATCTTGAACAACTGCTCGACATCGCAGAACTCGGCCAGCAAATGAGCGACATAGTTTACGACTTGAGGATCGCGGATGCCAATCTCTTCTGCATAACGCCGGCCGACCAGTTCGAGAAAGAGTTGCTGCAGCGGATGTGATTCCGGAATCATGTCTCAGGGCCCCCGAACCTGGTGCAGAACACGCTACTCCACCTGTTGCGCGAATTCTGATCTAGCTTTGCTTCCAGCGCAAGTGACTTTCGTAAGTCACACGCCGTGGTCTTTCTTCTCCATTAGACAGCGCAAAGTTATGCAAAGGTTTCACGCGATTTTTCTGGCAGCCGATCACAATGAGTGCTAATCAGCCGCGACGCGACCCAAGTTACAATCATCGACGGAGGAGAAGATGGAGATCATGGTACGAAAGAACATCTCGAGCGGTACGCCTTGGGAGCCGATTGTGGGTTATTCGCGAGCCGTTAAGGTTGGCAATTACGTTCACGTGGCAGGAACAACGGCAACCGGCCCGGATGGCAAAATTGTGGGAGTCGGCGACCCTTATGCCCAGGCGGTGCAAATCCTGAAGAACATTGAGACCGCATTGCAGAAGGCGGGCGCGAGCCTGAAAGACGTGGTCCGCACCCGGATGTTTGTGACCAATATCGCGGATTGGGAGAAGGTCGGCAAGGCGCACGGGGAATTCTTCCGCGACATTCGTCCGGTGGCCACAATGGTCGGGGTGACCGGTTTGGTGTCGCCGGAAATGCTGGTGGAGATCGAAGCCGATGCCGTGATCGGAGCTTCGCAGGGGTAAAATCCTTCGCACGCAAGGAGAGTTCCAATGAAGATCCTCCGCTCGATGGTGATTTTCTGCCTGGCTACCGCTGTGGTCTTGCCAGCGCAGGAAAAGAGCAGCGCTCCGGCATTGTTTCCTTTTACCGTCATCCGGGCGGGCACGCTGATTGACGGCAAATCGGACGCGCCTCGCCGCGACCAAGTCATCGTGATCCGAGGGAACCGGATCGACAGTGTCTCCGATGCCGCTGCGGCGAAGATTCCTGCCGGGGCAACCGTGATTGATCTCTCGCACTCCACCGTGCTGCCCGGGCTCATCGATTCCCATACCCACATTTTTCTGCAAGGCGAGGATCCGGCACAGGGCGGATACGACATCAACATTCTGAAGTATCCGCTGGCATTTCGCGCGGCGCGGGCTACGGTTTCCGTGCGGCGTGCCCTGGAGCAAGGCTTCACCACGTTGCGCGACGTGGAAACTGAGGGCGCAGGCTACGGCGATGTCGGCATCAAAATGGCCATCGAAGAAGGCTACATCCCTGGGCCGCGGCTATTCGTCTCGACGCGCGCCATTTCCAGCACCGGCGGTTATATGCTCGAGGACTACGCGCCGGAGCTGGATATGCCGAAAGGCGCGCAGCTCATTGACGGTCCTGTGGAAGCTCGCAAGGCAGCCCGTGAGCAACTGGATCACGGCGCCGATTGGATCAAGGTTTACATGACGCATCGCTCGTGGGTTGGGAAAGACGGCGAGTTGGTTTCTCAGCCCACGCTGACGGTTGAAGAGCTGCACGCGATCGTCGATGAGACCCACAGTTGGGGCAAAAAGGTAGCCTGTCATGCCTACGGCGGGATTGGCTTGCACCGCGCGCTGGATGGCGGCTGCGATTCCATCGAGCACGGCCTGGACCTGGACGACGCGGCCATCGCCCAGATGCTCAGGCAGGGGACGTGGCTCTGTCCGACGCTGAGCGCCTACTACCATGACTGGGCTCCGGCAGACACGCCACAAGGGCAACGCGATCGCAAGCGGGTGGCCACACATGAAATCTCGTTTCCCAAGGCGCTGCATGCGGGAGTGAAGATCGTTTTCGGCACGGATATGGGCGGTATCTCCTGGGACGAGCCCATCGCGCAGGAATTCCCCCACATGGTCGAGCTGGGCATGTCGCCGATGGAAGCCATCAAGAGTGCAACGTCACGGCCAGCGGAGATGCTCGACATGCAGGGACAAATCGGCGTGATTGCTCCCGGAGCCTACGCCGATATCGTTGCCGTGACTGGCGATCCGCTGCGGGATATCAAGGTGCTGGAGAGCGTGCAGTTCGTGATGAAGGACGGAAAGGTGTTTAAACGGTAGCGATCTGCGCCAAACAAGTACAAAAGTAAAAGGCCGGCTGTTCTGAGCCGGCCTCTGCCGAACAAAGAATCCCTACGGCTTTTTCGGTGCGATGGCGTCCTTGGTAGCTTTTGCCACACGAAACTTCACCACGGTTTTGGCCTTGATCTGGATAGGCTCTCCGGTCTGCGGATTGCGTCCCATACGGGCCTTGCGGTGAGCCTTTACCAGGCGGCCCAGACCGGGGATCACGAACACGCCGTTCTTCTTGGTTTCCTTCACTGCGGTATCGGTGAGATGCTCGAGAAATGCCGCGGCGGTTTTGTTGTTGGTGCCAATTTTTTCGCCGAGATGACGGACGAGTTGAGTCTTGGTCATGCCTGAAGCCATGAATCCTCCTCTGTTTGGAACTCTGATTTTGCTGCGATAACAGCCATCTTATACTGATTTGCTGTGGAAAAATAGCGCCGCAGCCGCATTTTTAGCGGTTTTTTTTAATTCGGAACCTCAAAAGCCCATAAAAATCGGGTTTTGTGGTGTCGTGGGCATCGGAGAATCGGATTTCTGTGGGCTTTGGAAGTAGCAATGACGCTCTTTTGAACTCGTGAAACTCTGATTCCTCCGTGGCTCGAATGTCGGTTCTTACCCCAAGAGCATGGAGAATGGCGACACAGAGCCAAACCGTCCCGATTGAAAAAGACAACCCTTAATGTAGTCTAGTGCTGGCCGTGCAGTTGCCAGCAGACTTAGGAATTAGAGAGGACGCATGCACGCATTCGCACAGAATTTCCGCTTCGCCTTTCGCCAAATGCGCAAAGCGCCGGGCTTCGCCGTGACCGCCGTTCTCGTCCTGGCTCTGGGCATCGGTGCTACCACCGCGATTTTCTCGCTGGTCGAAGGCATCCTCCTTAGGCCGCTCCCATTCAGCAATCCCGACCGCCTCGTTCTCCTGGGAGATCACCTGGGAAGCGGCCCCAGCACTCCCGTCACGGCGCGCGAGATCGGCACATACTCGAGCGCAACGGGTGCTTTTTCCTCTCTTGGCGGCTACATCACCACCAGCTTTGAGCTTTCCGGCGATGCTACACCGGAGCAAGTCTACGCCGCCCGGCTCACCGCCGGCGTCTTCCCCACGCTCGGCGTTCAACCCATCCTCGGCCGCGTGTTCACCCAACAAGAAGACGATGCCCATCAGCCCTTCGCCGTGCTCAGCTACGCCCTGTGGCTGGACCGCTACCACCGCGATCCTCACGTCCTCGGAAACTCCATCGACCTCGACCGCAAAGCGTACACAATCATCGGCGTCATGCCGCGGAGCTTCGAGTTCCCGCTGCAAGCCGGTCACCTCGAGCAGGCGCAGCTCTGGGTGCCCATGAGCCTCACGCCCGACGAACTTTCCGACCAGTCCGCGGGCTTTTGGGGATACCACATGGTCGCCCGGCTTAAGGATGGCGTTACTCTCTCGCAGGCTGCGCAGGATGCCGACCGCGTCGCTCAGCAGATCATGCGCGATTTCCCTGCCGGCATGTCTGCCCTTCACATCCGGGGTGATGTGACGCTACTGCGTGAACAGGCGGTCGCAGAAGTCCGCCCTTTGCTGCATATTCTGTTCTTTGCCGTCTCCATCGTGCTGCTGATTGCCTGCGTCAATGTCGCAGGTCTGCTGCTGGTCCGCGCCATCCGCCGGCGCCGCGAATATGCCGTCCGGCTGGCCCTGGGTGCGCGTGCCAGCGTCATCATCCGCGAATCTGTATTCGAAGGCCTGCTGCTCAGCTTCGCCGGTGGAATGCTGGGTCTGGCGTTTGCCGCGACCGCCATCCGCACCGCCTTGCACCTGCTGCCGGAGTCCATGCCGCGCGTCGACTCCATCTCCATGGACGGAGGCGTCATGACCTTCGCTCTCCTTCTCGCGCTTGCAACCGGTGTCTTCTGCAGCCTTGCGCCTGCCTTCGCGGCCCTGCGAACTAACCTGACAGAGAGCCTCAAAGAGGGCGTCGCAACCAGCACCGGCGCCTCAAGCCACGCGTGGTTGCGCTCAGCTCTGGTGGTCTCGGAGATCGCTATTGCCCTGGTGTTGCTCACCGTGTCCGGCGCCTTTCTGCGCAGCTTTCAGAAGATGCGCGCCGTCGATCCCGGCTACCGCCCCGACCACGTCCTCGTCGCCGGCTATCAACTGCCCCTCAACCAGTACCCCACCGACGCTTCTGCCAACAACTTCAATCGTGCGGTCGTTGACCGGCTGTCAGGCAAGCCCGGAATTGTCGCCATCGGCATCACCAACTTTCTCCCCGCATCCGGTTTGTACCATGGCGCTGCGTACACCATCGAAGGCGTACCCACAGACAGTTGGAAGCTGCAGTTTTCTATGTTCGCGAGCACCTACGGCGACTATTTCCGCGCCATGGGCATCCCGCTGCTCGACGGCCGCTACTTCACCCTGGATGACCGCTCCAACTCACCCCTGGTCGTGATCGTGAATCAGTCCATGGCTAGACATTCCTGGCCTGGTCAGCGGGCCATCGGCAAACGCATGCATGTCGGCAACCCGCACAAGGGACTGCCGTGGGCCACCGTGGTCGGTATCGTCGCCGATACCAAGGTCGGCTCTCGCGATGAGCCCAGTAGCGATCAGTGGTATTTCCCTGCGCAGCAGCCCGCCATTCTCTACGGCGCTGCATCCGGCGGAAAACTCACCGGCCCCGCCGGCGGATACATCACGCTCCGTTCCGCCCTTCCTCCCGAGCAGATGACTCAGACTCTGCACTCGACCGTCGCCGAAATCGATCCGCTGCTCGCCCTGCAGCAAGTGCAGCCCATGAATGACGTCATCTCCAATGTTGAAGCCCCGCGGCGTTTTAATACGGTCCTCATCACCGCCTTCGCTATGGGTGCTGTCCTGCTTGCCATCACCGGAATCTACGCCGTTGTGGCCTTCTCGGTCTCGCTGCGTACCCAGGAGATCGCGATCCGCATGGCCCTGGGCGCTCAGCGCATGGGCATCGCGCGGCTGGTTCTCATCTCGGGCGCGAGAATGTCGCTCCTCGGCTGCGGCCTCGGTGTGCTCGGTTCGCTAGCCGTGTCTCGTCTTGTCAGTTCTTTCCTCTTCGATGTCAGCGCGAGCGACCCACTCATCTACATAGCCGGTGTCCTGATAATGATGCTCATGACGCTGCTCGCATCGGCACTGCCCGCCACCCGTGCCGCTTCCACGGACCCGATGGATGCACTGCGCTCGACTTAGAAACTCATCTACTGGCGAGAAATGATGTTAATGATTTTGCGGTCGACTGGCCGTGAAGTCAGAAAGCGGCGAGTTCGATTCTCAGTTCGCGTGACCGGCTTTTGCACCAACTACCCCGTCCCGCCAATGATGAGTCAGGTTGACGAATCTCCACTCGGCTTCTGCATGTGATAATGAATGTAGGGGACCGTTTCTGTGAGTTGCACTATCTGCGAAACGCGCAAGGAGAAGCGCTTCTGTCCCGCGGTGCATGGCCGCATCTGCCCGCAATGCTGTGGCGAGCAGCGCGAAGTGACGCTCGATTGTCCCAGCGACTGCGTCTATCTGCAGCAGGCGCGCGCGCATGAAAAGGCGCGTCCGTTGCAGGATTTGGACCAGGCCGCATTGCTTCCCCAAATCGAAATCGGCGATCAGTTTCTTTACGAACACGAGCATCTGGTCGTGGGACTGAGTTTCGCCTTGGCTAAGTGTGCGCGGGCTGATCGCGCCATCAACGACGCCGACGTCATCGCCGCCCTCGCGTCTCTGGCAAGGACTCAAGAAACTCTGGTGAAATCCGGGCTGCACTATGAAATTCCCATCGCCAGCATGAGCCAGCAGACCATTGCCGCCGAAGTGCAGAAGATGTTGAAGGAATATCGCGAGGCAGAACACAAACACGTGGGATATTCCCGACTTCGCGATGCGGATGTACTCAGAGCGTTTGTCTTTCTGGTTCGCTTGGGGCACGCGCACACCTCGGGCCGGCCAAAATCGCGGGCCTTCCTGGACTTCATTCTGGGGCAATTTCCTGAAAAACAGTCCACGATTGTCACGCCGGAGGAAGCGCCCAGCCGCCTCATTACCCCTTAGGCTGCAGGAAGAACCGGCCACGGATTTTGACGGATTCCACGGATATCAAGGCAAGAGGAAAAGAAAGAAGCACTAAGATTCATCCCTGTTGATCCGTGCCAATCCGTGGTCGGGTTTTCCTTCGTTTGCTCGCCATCCGCCGACAGCCAACCGCCATTCACCGAAAACCTCACGACACGACGGGAGCCAGCCACTAGTCTTGCCTCAGAACGAAACCTGACAAGGAGAAAGCCGATGGCCAACAGAAAACAGCCAGATCGCTGGGAGTCATCACTACTGGCTGCCATCATGGCAGTGGCAGGAACCCTTTTCCTATTTGATAAACTTGGGCCCCTCATGCGCACGAACCTGCTATCGTTCAACACCGTGATGCACGCGTCTCCGCTGCTTCTGGTGGTGCTGGGCGTAAGCCTCCTGTGGGCCGACGAGGGCGCCGCCTCGGCTAAGCCTACGAACGAAGTTCGCGTGCACCCGGGTTCGAGAGAAAGTCGCTATGAGTGACAAAGAGAATCGAATCAACCCGGCTGTGCTCAACGGTGGAGCTCTTATCCTGGTCGGCGTGTTGCTGTTGCTCGACCAGATGAACATTATTACGGTCGATTTCTGGGCGCTGATCTTCATCGGGGCCGGCTTCATCAAGCTGCTGCAGTCCGGCGACGGCAGCGGACGGCTGTGGGGAGCTTTACTGCTGGCGGCCGGGGTGGCGATTGAACTCACCGCGCTTGGCAAAGTGCGCCTGCATCTGGAACAGACCTGGCCGGTATTTGTGATCGCCGCCGGGCTTATCTTGATTTGGCGCGCGTACCAGCGGCCGTCGGAGAGCGGCGGAATTCTCTCTCCGCACTTGAATCTATTCTCGATCTTGGGAGGTGGTGAATATCGGATTCGCGCCAGGAACTTCCGCGGCGGCAGCATCGTGGCTTTCATGGGCGGCTTTGACGTTGATCTCAGAGACGCGGATATCGAAGGCAGCGAGGCGTCCATCAACGTGAACTGTTTAATGGGCGGTGGAGTGATTCGCGTTCCGGAAACCTGGGCGGTCTCGATGCGCGTCGCCGCGTTCATGGGAGGACACAGCCTCAAGGCTCGGGAAGGTCTCCAGGTGCAGAAAACCCTAGTCGTGAAGGGCATCGCGATCATGGGTGGCATCGAAGTCAGGAACTGAGATTACGCATGCATCCCTTATTCTCACGGCGCCGCCAACTAGGGTTGTACTTCTTGGCCTGGATTCCGCTCGCTGGGATTCTGGTCTACCTGTTGACCGGATCCGGCGGGCTGACCTGGCGCGAGGCGACGGTGCTGGCGTTTCCGCTCTGCGCCATGTACGCCTTTGTTTGCCTGCTGGCCTGGTATCCCTGCCGGGCAACTCCGTTGGAAAAATCAGGCTTCGTGAAGCTGTTGCTCACCCACCTCACGACCGCCGCTCTACTGGGAACGTACTGGACATACCAGGCGAAAGAACTTGCGATCGGCATGGCGCACTGGTGGCGTTTTGCGGGAGTGGACCAGCGCCTGACAAAGTACTATGCCCTGCTTTGGATAACCGGAGTTTTGCTCTATGTCATGTCGGTAACGTTTCACTACGTGCTCCTGGCCGAAGAGGCATCGCGCGAGGCGCAGGCCCGCGCTCTCGAAGCTCGTGTTCTTGCCCGCGATGCGGAACTGAAAGCTCTCCGGGCACAGGTGAATCCCCATTTTCTTTTCAATTGCCTGCACTCGATTAGCGCTCTCACCAGTGCGGACGCGGCTCGTGCCCGTGAGATGTGCATTTTGCTGGCGGACTTCTTGCGCACCACGTTGCGTCTGGGAGGAAAAGAAACCGTCACCCTGGAGGAAGAACTCGCCTTGATCCGCGGCTATCTCGCGATTGAGCAGGTCCGTTTTGGCGCCCGTTTGCGCATGGAGGAACAAGTCCAGAAGGAAGCGTTGGCATTGCTGCTTCCCCCCCTGTTGCTACAGCCCCTGGTGGAGAACGCTATCCGGCATGGCATCGCCAATTTGCCGGAAGGCGGAGTGATCCGGCTGAACGCCGAGCGCAATGGCAGCAGCGTATCCATCGTGGTGGAGAACAGCTTTGATCCCGACTCGCCATCTTCGCTGAAAACTGGACTAGGACTCGACAACATCCGCCAGCGTCTGCACACGCGCTACGGAGGGGATGCGAGCATCTCGGTCCGCACCGACGGCAATTGTTTTCTGGTCAGCCTGCGCCTGCCTGCCGACGAGAACGGAGTCAAGGCATGATGAATGACGCAGCTGAGAAGAAGATTCGTGCCGTGATCGTCGATGACGAAGATCTCGCCCGGCAGATGCTGCGCGAATTCTTGTCTAGCCACGCGGAAATCGAAATTGTCGCCGAATGCGCCAACGGGTTCGAGGCGGTGAAAGCGGTCACCGAGCTGAAACCGGACCTTCTTTTTCTCGATATCCAAATGCCCAAGCTGGACGGTTTTGAAGTTTTGGAACTCATCGGTACCGACCGGGCCATCGTGTTCGTGACTGCCTTCGACGAGTACGCCATCCGCGCCTTCGACATCCATGCGGTGGACTATCTCTTGAAGCCTTTCAGCGCAGATCGCTTCGAAACCGCGCTGCAGCGTGGAAAAGAACGTTTGGGAGGAAAACTTCCGGCCCCATCGGAACTCTCGTCCAGCGCCCGGCCTCCCGCAAAATATTCGGAACGTATCGTCGTCAGGGACGGAGCCCGGGTGCACATCATCCCCATCGCAAAGCTTGACTACGCGGAGGCGCAGGACGACTATGTCGCCCTGAGCACCGCAGGTAAGAAGCACCTCAAGCAACAGACGATTTCCAGTCTGGAAGGGGTTCTCGACCCAACGCTCTTTTTGCGCATCCACCGCTCCTATATCGTGAATCTGGAAAGGGTCACGAAAATTGAGCCCTACAGCAAAGACAATCACGTGGTAGTTCTGAACGATGGGACGCAGCTTCCGGTCAGCCGGAGTGGCTATGCCCGGCTGCGGGCGATGTTGGATCAGAAGGCACCGCCGCATGGTGGGTGACAAATCTTCTGCTATCTTTCAACGACTTTTCGCACGGCTTGGCCTGACGGCAGCGCATCGCGCAACTCCCGGATCGTGCGCTTGAACACTGGATGACGTACCTCAGGCGCGATTTCCGCCAGCGGCTCCAGCACGAAGCGGCGCTCGTGCATGCCGATATGGGGAACGGTCAGGCCTTTGGTTTCGATGATCGAGTTGCCAAACAAGAGAATGTCGATGTCGATGGTGCGGGGACCGTTTTTCTGCACTCGGCGCCGTCCCATCTGTTGCTCGATATCGAGGATGCCGGCGAGCAGCTGCTTGGGCATTTTTTCGGTATCCAGCTTGACGGCGCAATTCAGAAACCAGGGCTGGGCAGCAAGTCCCACCGGTTCGGTGTCGTAGAAGGATGAAACGGCCACAATCTCGCCCAGCGCGCCCAAGCGTTCGATGGCCGCGTTCAGATTAGCCGCACGATCGCCGACATTTGAGCCCAGAGAGAAAAAGACGATTTTGTGCACGGCAAGTAGTGTGGGGTTTTCAGTCTCCAGTTTCCAGAGAAAACTCTTCGGGAGTATCTAGCTTGAGACTTGCGGCGTGCTCGCAGGGGCACAGAAGCTTGAGAAAGCATCAAGGGCACTCTTCGAAGGCCACTCTCGGACGTCAGCTCGAGAGGCGCCTTCACGTAACGTGGTGTCCTTCATAGTGAATCTATTTTCCGGGAACAGGTGAACCAAGTGCTTTCGATTCACGCCAAGATCGATCGTGCCCAGCGGTTGGTTCGAATGCTGGAAGAGGACGCCCCGCTGCTTGCCGTCCGCATCGCTGAGCTGACTCCCGAACACCAGCAGTCCGCGAAAGAGTATGCGAACGAGTTGACCACGCATGCTCGGGCAGAACTGGCGAGGCTGATCGAGGAAGGATCTTTTTGGGATTCCAACGATCCCACTCCTCAGGCCGCCGATTAGAGCGTGGGGCCAGCTCGAAAATTAGGAGACCATCTCCTCAGCTTCGGCTTGGAGTTCCAACGAAACCGGGCTCGGCGCGTCGTCAAGGGTAGTTTCCTCCCACAGGGTTCGGTCGCGCAGCAGGCGGGACACCAAAGCGGTATGCATGGCGTGGCCGGCGCGGTCCGCGACTACGTTGCCCAGGATTTGCTTCCCCACGAGCGCAAGATCGCCGATCAGGTCCAGAACCTTGTGCCGTACGAATTCGTCGGCAAAGCGCAAGGGCGGGTTTTCGACGGCATGGCGGGTGAGTACGATACAGTTCTCGCTGGACGCCCCTCGGATCAGGCCCATATTGCGCAAGGTCTGTTCGTCTTCGCGGGAACCGAACGTGCGGGCCGGTGCGATCTCGCGGAGGTAACTGCCATTCTCCAGATCCACGCGGAATGTTTCTTTGCCGATCAGCGGATGGGGAAAGTTGATGGTATAGGACACCGAGTAAGTCTCCCCTGGATAGACTCCGATAAACTTTCCGCCTTCCCGTAATTCCATCCCCTTTCTAATACGCAGATAAGTGCGCAGACGCCGCTGCTTGCGGATTCCGGCCTTGTGAATGAGATCTACAAAAGGACGGGCGCTGCCATCGAGGATAGGCAACTCCAGGTTATCGAGCTCGACGATGGCGTTGTCGATCCCGGTTCCGACGAAAGCCGAGAGCAAATGCTCGGTGGTCGAGATCAGCACGCCCTTCTTCATCAGACTGGTGGCGTAGCTGACGCGTGCCACATTCCGGCCGATGGCCTCCAGTTCGAAGCCATCCAGATCCACCCGGCGAAAGATGATGCCCGATCCCGCCGGCGCCGGCAGGATGCGCAAATGCACCGGAGCGCCGCTGTGCAAACCGACGCCCGCACACTCCACAGCGGCACGAATTGTGTGTTCGTGTTTCAGCCTATATTTCCGCTATCTGTTGTTTGATGAAGAGATTACCTCCTGAGGCCAAAAGTCTGGCTGTGGTAATTTGGCCACACTCCGTGGGTATTTCCCGACGTGTACCCGACCCTTCTCGGCTAACCGTTGACTCCACAATCATTTAGAGCGAGTGGAAAACGGAGGTTCACTTCCGCGGTACGGGCTTGTTTGGGTCGTAAGTAATGCTGGCAGCGAACATCGAATCGCTCAGCCCCTTGTTGTAGCTGACCGAGTTCAAGAACCGCTGGTTGGACATGTCCCCGTTGTAGTAGCGCGCGATGTCGAAGGGGGTCATGACGCCTTGCACCGGACGATAGTTGTCATAGACTTCAGCCTCGATATTGCGCTGCTTGTCGGTCGGATCGCGCCAGGAGTACGTCTTCTTCACCGGCAGATGGGTATTGGAGTTGATGTAGAGAGTCACGCCCTGGTTGCGCGCGTTCATGATGGTGACCTGCTGCGCGTCCTTTTGCTCGGCCACGGTCGAGCCCTCGTAGAACAGGGCAACGCCCGGTTCAGAAAGCCATTTGCGCAGCACCCAATCGAGCGAATACTCACGCCGCCGGACGTAGTCCGCCACCTCTTTGGGATCGTGAGCACGGGTTCCTTTGTAGGTGATCTCGAAACCCTGGTCGCCCCGGAAGACGTACACGATGTCGCGCTTCTTGGTGAGTTCTACGCGTTCCTGGTCGGGAAACTTGTAGAAACGCCAGAAAAGGACGCCAACGCCGCTTGGTTCCCCAAGATGGAAGCTGTAAGTGCGGCCTTCCTGGCTGATGTCTTGGATGTTCAGGTAAGCCTCTCCGCCCAGGGCCTGGATCATCTGATCAATGAGCGCCTTGGCCTTGCGGGCGTTTTCCTGATCAACCGGAATGGACGGCGACGACGCTGGCTGCGAGGATGCCGCCTGCGAAGATATCAGCGGAGCGGAGTTGTTTGCTTGTCCGAGGGCGATCGCGGTGAACAGAATGGCGGATACAAGATGCTTCATGCTTCCGATAGTTAGACGCTACCTGAACTATTGTAGCTGCCTGCACCCAACGCCGTTTGCGTAGGCTGCATCCTGTCCGGCCAGAGGAGGCCGGCCTCTAGCCCACCAGCACGGCCCCGCCGTTTACATTGAGGATTTCACCAGTGACAAAACCTGCGTGTGGGGTGCACAAAAACAGGATCGGAGCTGCAATCTCTTCCGGCTTGGCCACACGTCCCAGGGGAATGGTCGCGAAAACCTTGGTCCGGGTCGCTGGATCATTCAAGGCCGGCTTCGACATGTCAGTTTCCACCCATCCCGGCGCCACGCAATTAACATAAATCCCGTCTCTTGCCAATTCCGTGGACAAGCCTTTGACCATGCTGATGACGGCGCCTTTGGTCGCGGCGTAGTCGCAGTGAAAGGCTTCGCCCCGCTGTCCAGCGGTGGAACTGATCAGCACGATGTGCCCCGCCGCGCTGCCCGACTTTCCTTGCTTCTTCATCTGGGCGACGGAGTGCTTGATGAGCGAGAAAACGCTGTCGAGATTAATGGCGACGGTGTTGCGCCATTGCCCCTCGGACATTTGATCGACGGGTACATCTTCAGACGGCCACACGCCGTGATTCGCGATCAGAATATCGAGGCGGCCGAAGCGCTCTACCGCTTTGGCGACTAGTCCGCGCGCGCTCTCGGTGCCGGAGAGATTGCAGGCGACGCCGGCGCAGTTGTCCTCCCCGAGTTCTTTGACCAGTTGTTCGGCCTGCTGCCTTGCCTTCTCGTAGTTGAACAGGACTCGCGCCCCTGCCTGCACGAACATCCGCACTGTGGCCGCGCCGATGCCGCGGGAACCGCCGGTGACCAGGGCAACCTTGCCGGAGAGGGAGAGATTCATGCTGGATAGTTTCAGGTTTTAAGTTCCAGGTTGCAAGTGAAGCATTCGCCACGACAATGAAATGCTGCTTCGCGCGAAATCCGGGGTCTCAGTTGCTCTGGCTTGACGGAGCCCGTTCGGTCTTCAGTTCGTGGAAGAGGATCCGCACCAGCATCCCGTCATAGCGAATCCCGCTTAGCCTTTCCAGTTCCGCCAAGGCCTGCTCGCTGGTCTTGGCCGAGGCAAAGGAGCGCTCCGTGGTCATGTTGACGTAGGCGTCAGCGATGGACAGAATGCGCGCCCAGAGCGGAATCTGTTCGCCGCGCAAGCCGCCGGGATATCCGCTTCCATCGAAGGCCTCGTGGTGGTGCTCGACCGCTCTTTGCAGCATTTCGCTGCCCGGCACGGTGGCCACGATCTCCGCTCCCACACGGGCGTGCATTTTCACCAGGTAAAATTCGTCGTCAGTGAGGGGTCCGGCTTTGTTGAGAATGCGCTCGGGGACGAAGATCTTTCCCACGTCATGCACGCGCGCGGCATACGCGAGATCGTCCACATCTTCCGGAGACAGTCCGAGCGCGCGCGCCATCAGTTCGCAATACCGGGCCACCATTTCTCCATGTCCCACGCCGTTCAGTTCACGCAACTCCGCGGCATGGGTCAGCCCTTCAATCGATTCGCGCACGGCCTGGAAATTGCACTCTCCCTCACCATCCTCGCCCGTGCAAAGCTTCTTGAGCGTGGTAATCAGTTCATCTAAGTGCTCGGGGCCGGTGTGCTCGCGTCGCAGAAAGCCTTCGATGTAGCCGGAGATGAGCTGCCGCTGTACCGCGCCCCCCTCGTCGGCTCCAAATTCATCGGCGGTCGAAACTCGGTCTCCGCCCGCATGCTTGGATACATACATGCCGGCATCGGCGACCCGAATGATGTCTTCCACCGAGAATCCATGCACCGGAAAGCTCGCCACCCCGAAACTACCGGTGATGTGATGCTCCTGCAGCATGGGGTCGCTCGAGAGCCAGAGCCGCAGGCGTTCGGCCAGATTTTGGGCTTGCTCGACCCCGGTTTCCGGCATCAGGATGATGAATTCGTCGCCGCCGTACCGGGCTACGACATTCGATTGCCGGCACTTCTGTTCCAGCAGGCGGCCCACGCGGTACAGGACCAGGTCTCCCTCAAGATGACCCAGGGTGTCGTTGACCTCTTTGAATTTGTCGAGGTCAATCAAAACTACCGAGAAGGGCCGTCCCGAGCGGGAAGCCCGCTTCCATTCCGAACTCAGGGACTCCCAGAAAAAACGCCGCGTCTTGATGCCGGTGAGACCGTCGGTAATGGATTGTTGCTGCAGTTTCTGGAAGACAAATGAATTGTGCAGCGCCGTCGCCAGCAGATCGGCCAGCGTGTTCATGATCAGAACATCTTCGGGCGAGAAAGCGTCTTCTTCCCGGCTCTCGACATTGAGCACCCCAAGCAGAGTTTCACCGTAGGTGATGGGGAGGCACAACACCCCGCGCGAATCGGGCAGCACCCCTTGCAAATGCGCTTCGCCGCTGGTCTGCACCAGAGCGCTTTCACCGGTACGCGCGACCCGCCCGAGGATGCCCACGCCAAGCGGGATGCGCTTGCCCAAAGCCTTGGCGGTGGTGCCGGCTTCGGCCTTGATCTCGATATCTTTGCGGACGTAGTCGAAAATTCCGATCCCGATATGATCGAAGCGAAAATTCTTCTGGATGTGGGCGACAATCTCCAACATCATCTGCTCGGCGTCCTCGCTGGAGATGGCGGTTTTGGAGATGCTGTTGAGAAACGCTAACTGGCGCGACCGGCGCTGCTCCTCGGCAAACAGCCGGGCGTTTTCCACCGCCACTGAAACCTGGCCGGCCGCGGTCTGCATCACTTCCAGATCGCGCTGCTCGAAGACGTACTCGCGTTCCGTGCTCCTGGCCGCCATCACCCCGGCAGGTTTACCACCAAGCATGATCGGCGCGGCACAAAAGCACTTGGCCGGATGTGGAGGGACGAAAGTTGTTCCGAGGCGTTCGCGGGTTTTCTCCACATCGGCGCGGATCAGCAGCGGTTGCCCGGTGCGAAGAATGTACTCGGTCAGCCCGTTATCAACTTTGCGCCAGCGCTTGGGTAGAACCTGACCTTTCTCGATTTCCAGCTCAAAACGAACCTGCTCGCCATCCTGGAAGGCCACATAAAAGTCGCTGGTATCAAAAATCTGTCCCAGTTCCTTGTGGACCGTGCGCAGGATCTCGTCCTGGTCCAGACGCGAGCTGATCGCTTGCCCAATCTGGGTGAGGAGCTCATATTCCTTGGTGCGGCGCTGGGCATCGTGCATGACCACGTAATTTTCCAGAGTGAGCCCGATCTGCAGCGCCAGGCCAATCAGCAGCCTCAGGTTCGAGGAGCCGAACATGCGGCGTTCGGCATGGGGGAAAAGAATCACGCCAAAATTATGCTCGCGGGTCTGCAGGCTGACCGCGGTGATGTTGCGGATGTTTTCTTCCGACAGCACCTGGCGAAATTGCTCAAACCGGGCCCCGGGGAATGCGGGAAGCGGTTCGGATATGTCGGGAACGTTGTGGAAGGTTACGAATCCGCCGCGCCGGTAAGCCAGTTCGGAGATGTACTCCCCCGCGCCGCTTTTTTCCATCTTGCTGACTAACTCGGGCGAAAACCCGCGTTGCACCGAGGGCAGGACGGCGCGCCAACGCTCGGAAATGTAGATCACCGCGCGGCCCGTAGGCAACGGCGCTACCAGCCGATCCAGAATTCCTTGCAGGCTGGGCACCAATTCGTCCGCTGAAAGCAGCCGCATGGGATCCACGCCCAGGGTGGAAAAGGCCAGCGCGTTTTCCTGCACGGCATTGCGTTCATTCTCAAACAGCACCATGACCATGGCGATGCCCAGCAGCATCTGCGGCACCGGGCCCAGAAAGTGCCCCGCCGTGCCGAACATCGCAACAAACGGATTCTGGAGTTTTCCGAAGATCATCAACACTGCCCACAACGCCAGCGAGATTGCCAGCAGCGTGAAAGCGAGCGAATTCTTGCGATGTGCGTAACGATAAAAATAAAACGAGCAGTACAGCAGCACCACACCCAGGCCGACGTCCAACGGCAGGTGAGAATTAAGAACGCTTTCGGGACGCGATGCCGCCGCCACCGTCTGCGCCTTCAGATTCCACCAGGCGAGCGCGATTCCGGCCACACCCAGAGCGATGTCATACCAGCGCAGGCGGAATTTTTCGCGCATCAGCCGGGTGGACACGAAAATACAAAGCGCCATAGCCGCCAGCAGCAAAGAACTCAAGAATGAAACCAGAGCCGAGGGCCCGCGAAACGCAAGCCAGGCGTCTAGAGCGTAGTGCAGCGTGTAGGCCGCCCATCCCAACTGCCAGGCGCGGAAGTATTGATGGCGGCTTTGCTCGTAGAGGTAGGTGAACAGCAGGAACAGCAGCAGGGCCACGAGCCCCGGAACGAGGACCAGGTTGATAGCAATGCTGTCCATGCTGCTGGAAACAGTTCTCTGTCGCTCTGTAACGCCCCTGCTGGCTTCTGCTCAATGTTTTCACACCACACTGGACAAAACAATAGTTTTCGCGGAATCCAGGAAGAACGTCTCCCGGGGTAACCAGCGCAGTGGTTACCAGCGGTACTTGACGCCCGGCAGTGGTTCAGTTTGATTTGTCATCCCGAGCAAGCATTCTTTGCGACGCAATAACTGCGCGTCTGGCTCGCATCCATATCAAACTGAGCCACTACTGGACTCCCGCTCAGCTTGACGCTTCTTTTCCGCCGCCCATAACATCGAAAGGGACCACCCTGCCATGACCGCTTCTTCGATCCCTGCCGTTGCACCGGCCTCAGGCACCCGCCCGCGCGTTCGCTTTGCCCCTTCACCCACCGGATTTCTGCACGTCGGCAGTGCGCGAACTTTCATATTCAACTGGCTTTATGCCCGGCATCACGGCGGTACCATGATTCTTCGCTTGGACGACACCGATGTGGAGCGCAATACCGAGGCTTCAGTGCAATCCATTTTTGAGGGGTTGAAGTGGCTGGGCTTGAGTTGGGATGAAGAATACAAACAATCCGAGCGTCTCGCGCTGCACCGCCAGATGGCGCAGGGGATCTTTGAGAAGGACCTTGCCTACCGCGATTTTACGCCGGCACGTACCGAAGACAGCGAGCAATCCGGCACACAAGGAACCTGGCTCTTCAATCCAGGAATGCGCGAGCTTCCTCGCGACGAGAGCGACCGCCGGGCCGCCGCCGGAGAGCCGTTTGCCCTACGTTTCCGAGTGCCGCGCGAAAGCGGTGAACTGGTGCGCTTCACTGACGCTGTTTACGGCGAGCAAGCGAAGTCAGCAGCCGACATCGAAGATTTCGCGCTCCTGCGCAGCGACGGCATGCCGACTTATCACTTGGCTTCATGCGCCGATGATGCCGACCTGCGCATCAGTCATATCATTCGCGGCCAGGACCACCTCACCAACACTTTCAAGCACATTCTGATCTTCGAAGCTGCAGGATTTGCGCCACCCCAATTTGCTCATCTTCCACTGCTGGTCGCGCCTGATGGCACTAAGCTTTCCAAGCGCCGTCACGGGCCGGTGGTAAGCGTGACTACGTATCGTGACGCCGGCTTCCTGCCCGAGGCATTCATCAATTTTCTTTGCCTGCTGGGCTGGTCGCCGAAAGACAACCGCGAAAAGATGAGCCGCGAAGAGTTGGTTGAGACATTTTCGCTCGAAGGCATCAATCGCGCCAATGCCGTGGTGAACTTCAAGGAGCCTGCGGCGACACCAGAGGAAACCTTCGATCCGAAAGCCCTCTGGCTGAACGCCGAGCACATCCGTGCGCTGCCGGTCGAGGACCTGGCCGGCCGTCTGCTGCCCATCGTGCGCGCCGCAGGTTACAACGTGGACCCTGCGAAGATGCTGCAAATCACGCCGCTCATCCAGGAACGAATCAAACTGCTTCGCGATGTGCTCGCCGCAGCTGATTTCTTCTTCGTGGATCAACTACCACCCTATGATCCCGCCGAACTCATCCCGCAAAAGGGAGATGCGGCGATGGCGCTGAAGGTCCTAAAGCGTGCCTGCGAAGTGCTGGCGCAAACCGAATTCAAGCATGACCCGCTCGATCACGCTCTCCGCGCCGCGGCTCAGGAATTGGGGATCAAAGCCGGACAAATGTTCCAGCCCATCCGCGTCGCCGTCTGCGGCCGCAAAAACGCGCCGCCGCTGTTTGAAACGCTGGAAGTGCTTGGGAAAGACACAACCCTGGCCCGCATCGAGCAAGCAGTTCAAAAAATTCAGTAGAAACCACGCTGGGTGAGCGGAGACAGATCGAGTGCCTGTTCTGTCTGCTTCAACTTTCTGCATCCCGGCACCGTGCCTCTCCATCTACATCTCGTCTTGCTTCTCCGTAACCGCAGAAAATTCTGCAGGCCGTAGGAACTTCATAAAGAAAGGTACCTCTCATGAAAGCCGTGCAAGTCAGCAAAGCCGGTGGCAATTTTGAATTAGTCGAGCGCCCCATTCCTCAACCCGGCCGCGCGCAGGTGCGGATCAAGGTGGAAGCCTGCGGCATCTGCCACAGCGATCAGTTGGTCAAAGATGGACTCTGGCCCGGCATCCAATATCCGCGCATCCCCGGCCACGAGATTGCCGGACGTGTCGACGCCGTCGGTCCCGACGTGACTCAATGGAAAACTGGGCAGCGTGTGGGCGTCGGATGGCACGGTGGACACTGCTTCATCTGCGAACCCTGTCGCCGGGGCGACTTTCCCCTCTGCCAGTTCCAGAAGATCACGGCCATCACTTTCGATGGCGGTTACGCCGAATACATGGTGGCTCCGGCGGAAGCCGTAGCTGCGATTCCCGACGATCTTCCCGCCGACGAGGCCGCGCCCCTGATGTGCGCCGGAATAACGGTTTACAACTCTTTGCGCAACGCCGGCGCCCGCTCGGGCGATCTGGTCGCCGTACAAGGCATTGGCGGCCTCGGTCACCTGGGCATCCAGTACGCGCGTCAGATGGGTTTCCGCACCGTCGCCATCGGTCGCGGCAAGGACAAGGAGGCCCTGGCCAAGAAGCTCGGCGCCCACGAATACGTTGACTCCGGCGCCGGCTCTCCTGCTGCTGCCCTGCAACAGCTGGGCGGCGCCAAAGTGATTCTCTGCACCGCGCCGGATTCGAAATCCATGTCCGCTTTGATCGACGGCGTGGCGCCGAACGGCAAACTGTTGATCGTCGGGGCAGGCTTCGAGCCGCTTTCGATCACTCCGCTGCAGCTCATCATGGGACGCCGAGCCATCCAGGGATGGCCCTCCGGTTCTGCCAAAGACTCCGAGGAGACCATGCAATTCAGTTCGCTCACCGGCGTCCGCCCCATGATCGAGAAGTACCCGCTGGAGAAGGCCGCCGAAGCCTACAATCAGATGATTAGCGGCAAGGCGCGTTTTAGAGTGGTACTAACCATGGGAAGCTGAGTCAAACCCCTGTGCTTTTGCTAGAATTCCGCATTCTCTTGAGGAAGTTTCGCCAACATGCGGTGAACTCATTCGGTGAGCCGAGAGCCGTGCCGGGACGACGGCCTGGGCTTGACGAGCGGGCGAACGCCTTAGAACTTTTCTCGAGCAGGAACAAGAGGCTTCAGTGGTTTGTAGCAAGTGTGCGACGATTTTGCCCGATGACTCGCAGTTTTGCCTGAAGTGCGGGCAGGCAGTCAATGGATCAGCAAAGACCACCCTGCTCGTAACCAACGGCGCACCTGCGACGAAAGCAGGCACGACGCCAGAGGCGACCGCAGTTCCGCGGTGGGCACGCACACCGAGCCGGCCGTGGAGCCGAATCACAGTCTGGATCTTTGGAGTCGTGCTGCTGCTCGGGTTCTTATGGGCGGCAAGCAGCAACCACCCGGTCGCGCAGCAACTTCGAGAATACGCTGGTTCGCACACAGAAGCTGTCGGCGAAACAGTCTTTTCAGTGAAACCGCGCAGCTTCTCTTCCTATAAATTCACCGTTCCACCCGGTGCTGCCAACGTGGTCGTCAGCGGCCAGTTCAGCGCAACCGGCGGTTCCGAGAATGACGTGGAAGTGTATGTGCTAACCGACGACGCCTTCGTCACCTTGCGGAGCGGCTACGCCGCCAGCACCTACTACGACAGCGGCAGGGTCAGTCAAAGCAACTTCCAGGCAACCCTCCCGTTCGGTGGCGGCGCTTACTACCTGGTCTTCGACAATCGGTTTTCCTTGCGGACGCCAAAATTGATCCATGCCGTATCGACCCTGCACTACAACAATTGGTGGCCGGAAATCCTTGTGCGCCTTCGAGAAAAGATCTTGAATGCGCTCGGAATGTAACTGCCCCGTCGCTGGTTATAGAATGAAGGATTGAGCATGAATCCACCCAATCCCTCGACCGAAGCTGGAGCGAAAGCCGCTCCCGAGCCTGCGCTCCGGCCATCGAACTTCATCCGCGACTTCATTCTCGACGACCTGAAGACCAACAAATACTCCGGCCGCGTGCAAACCCGCTTTCCACCCGAACCGAACGGTTACCTGCACATCGGCCACGCCAAGGCGATCTGCCTCGACTTCGGGCTGGCCGACGAATTTAGCGGGCATACCAACCTTCGCTTCGACGACACCAATCCCGAGAAGGAAGAAACCGAATACGTCGATTCCATCATGGCAGACGTGAAGTGGCTGGGCTTCCACTGGGACGGCCTGTTCTATGCGTCGGATTATTTCGGCCAGCTCTATGAATGGGCGGTGCAGCTCATCAAAGCCGGGAAGGCCTATGTAGACGATCTCTCAGCCGACGAGATACGCGAACATCGCGGCACGCTGACCGCGCCGGGCAAAGACAGCCCATATCGCAGCCGGTCGGTCGAAGAGAATCTCGATCTGTTCACCCGCATGCGCGCGGGCGAATTTCCCGATGGCTCCCGCGTGCTGCGGGCGAAAATCGATATGGCTTCGCCGAACTTGAACCTGCGCGATCCGGTCATGTACCGCATCCTGCACGCCGAACATCACCGCACCGGCGACAAGTGGTGCATTTATCCCATGTACGATTACGCACACGGCCAGTCGGATTCGCTCGAACGCGTCACCCATTCCATGTGCACGCTCGAGTTCGAGGATCATCGCCCGCTGTACAACTGGTTCATCCAGCAGTTGGGCATCTTCCCGTCGCAACAGATCGAATTCGACCGCCTCAACCTCACCTACACGCTGCTCAGCAAGCGCAAGCTGCTCCAGTTGGTTCGGGAGGGCCACGTGCGCGGCTGGGACGATCCGCGCATGCCCACCCTTTGCGGGATTCGACGGCGCGGCTACACATCCGAGGCCATCCGCAATTTTTGCGGCGCGATCGGCGTCTCCAAAACCACCGGCGTGATCGAACTGGCGATGCTGGAACATTTTGTTCGGGAAGATCTGAACAAGCGGGCCCCGCGCGTGATGGCCGTGCTTCGGCCCTTGAAGGTCGTCATCGACAACTATCCGGAGAATCAGGTCGAAGAGATGGAGGCGGTGAACAATCCCGAAGACCCCAGCGCGGGCACGCGCAAGGTGCCGTTCTCCCGCGTGCTGTACATCGAGCAGGATGATTTCCGCGAAGTCCCGCCCAAGCAGTATTACCGGCTCTCTCCGGGACGCGAGGTACGGCTGCGCTACGGTTACTTCGTGACTTGCACCAGCGTGGTCAAGAACGACAAGGGCGAGGTCGTCGAAGTTCACTGCGTCTACGATCCCGCCACGCGAGGCGGGAATTCTCCTCCCGACGGACGCAAGGTGAAATCCACCATTCATTGGGTTTCGGCGGCGCACGCGGTCGATGCCGAAGTGCGGATTTACGACAACCTCTTCGTGAAGGAAGATCCCAATCAAAGCGAAGAGGGAAAAGATTTCACCTCCAATCTCAATCCAAATTCGCTCGAAGTGTTGAGCCACGCGAAGCTCGAACCATCGCTGTCCAATCCTGCGGTGCAGAGCCGTTACCAGTTCGAGCGTCTCGGATACTTCTGCGTCGATCCCGACTCGAAGCCGGGAACACCAGTGTTCAATCGCACAGTCGCGCTGAAAGATAGCTGGGCGAAGATCGAAAAGGGGCAAAGCGCGAAGGGCCGATGATAGATGCAGCCCGGGATAAATGCCATCTCGAAACTGACCTGTCTTGCGATTCTCTGCTGCGTGCCGGGTGCGTTCGTGCAGGCGCAGGAGTTCAGTGCCGACCTGTACGTCACGGGAATGACCATTATCGGGTCGGGCTCGGATTCTTCCTGCCCGCCTATCGTTTGGGTGGTGAAGCCAGACACGCCTGCTGCAAAGGCCGGAATCCAATCGGGCGACCGCTTACTCGCGATTGACGGCCATCGCGGGATCGATATCGTGCCGTTACTTCGAAGCAAAGATCCAAAGCCGAGCACGATTGAACTCGAAGGCGAACACGGTTTGTACCGCGTTACCGTAGGACGCATCAAAGCTTCTGTTTTGTTAGAAAGAGGGGGTTGGAAAGTGGGCCCGGACGGCGTTTCGTTGTATCCGAAGAACGCAACCGAAGCCGAGATGCAGCGAGTAAGCAAACACCCTGCCGAACCGCCACCGAGCGAAAAGGTTTTTCCGATACAGCATTATCCGGCGAATCTCGAACTCTACTATCCGGGCTTCGAGATATTCGTCTGGAAAGAGCCGAAGGCTATGGAGATCGGCGGTATAGAGGACGGCCCCGCGCGAGTAGCCGGAGTGCACTACGGTGACGCGATCGTCTCCGTGAACGGCGTTAACCCGCGTGGAAAGTCGATGGCGGAACTGGAGCGGCTCTTCAGCAGTCCGAAGCCCGCCACGATGACGCTGGTCATTGATCGCGACGGTACGATCAACACGTTCACCTTCGAATTGATCAAAGCTGCGGATGCGGCGGAGGCGAACCACAAACGGATGTTCGAAGGCAGGATGATTCCGTCCGTTATCACTCCAGCCTATTTGCACTGCTGGGAAGCGCCGCCGGGATCTCACTAGCAGCCCGCGCCTCCCTGGCGGGTGCGCCCGAGTGATTCGCGCGCAATCACCAGGGCCAAGAAGCAAACCGCATCTGCGTGAGCTGCATCACCTCCGCTGGAACTGATTGCTATGCCACGCGGAGAGGCCGGGATCGCTTGGATTTGCCGTTTTTCGACTTGCTCTTTTTGTTCCAGCCGCCAAGATCCAGGGCGACCGCCATGCATGCCGCGCGCAATTGATCCGCAAGAGCACGGTCGACCATGGTCCTGGCCACAACCATGCCTCCTATGGACAAGGCAGCTATGCTCTGGGCTGTGGCGCGGCGACGCCGTCCATCCTGGACTAAACTCCGCTCCAAGACGCTTACCATTGCTTTGAACACGGTCTCGAAGGCGCGTTTCGCAGTTACGCCGCTACGGGCGACATCAGTCGGCAATGCGACCATGGGGCAGGAGTTCTCGACGTCCTCGAAATGCTGGCGGGACAGATAGGCGCGGACGACTTGCGACCCGACGTCGGTCGATGATAGATCCACATGCACACCCTCCCAGCAGCTTTTCCACTGCGGGTCGGTGAAGAAGCACCCTAATACCTCGGCATACAGATCGCTCTTGCTTTGGAAATAGCTGTAGAATCCACCGTGCGTCAGCCCCGCACCGGCCATGATCTGGCTGAGAGAGACACTCTCAAAGCCATGCCGATTGAACAGCTTGCGTGCACTGTCGATGATGTTTTTCTTTACTGCTGCGCGATGACCAGCGGGGTAAGGCATGAGGCCTCCTAGTTCTTTGAAGTATGCCTCGAAGCGGGCTCACCTGCCTAAGAAAATATTATCTTGAACATATTTTCGTGCGATGCTCTGATGCGGTGACGCTTGAAGGCAAGAATCCTGGAGGACGATGATGAGCGATAGAAATGACTTGGCAGTGCCAGCCACTGCGCCCACGCGGCGGCAAGCCATCGCCGGTGTGGCGATGGCATTCGGTGGTTTAGTCCTGGGCTCAAGTGAGGCTTGGGCGGGAACCGAGGAGGAGATTTCTCGTACGGCGGAAGCCATTCACCAAGAGCCTGTTTTCAAAGCGAGCCCGAAGCGCGTCTACGAAGCGCTTACTGACGCCAAACAGTTCGACAAGGTCATACAGCTCAGTGGAGTCATGCAGTCCATGCACCTGGGAGACAAACGCACCGAGATCAGTCGTAAAGTGGGAGGCGCGTTCACGCTCTTCGGCGGGCATATCACGGGACGACACGTCGAACTGGTGCCGAACGAGCGCATCGTGCAGGCCTGGCGAGCGGGCAACTGGGCCCCGGGCGTCTATTCGATTGCGAAATTCGAACTCGTGGAGCAAAGCTCCGGAACCAAAATCGTATTTGACCATACGGGTTTTCCTAAGGGCGAGGCGGAAACCCTGGCTTCGGGATGGAAAGCACACTATTGGGAGCCGCTCGAGAAACTCCTGGCCTAGGCGCCGCGCATAACGCACGCCGCTAGGCCCCGCCGGCATCTTGTCCAATTCCGCGCGCGGGAGTGGCTGTTAACGTGGGCTCCGCACGAAGACCAGGCTCCTAGCTGTGCACGTGCGGGCTTTGCGCGGGATTGCCTTTGTGCGTCGGCGGAGCCTTCACCACCTTCACTTCAAACGTCACCGGCAATTTTTTCGGCGGGAAGCATTGGGCGTTGTCGCAGGCCTGGTATTTCAGTTCTCCGCGAAATGCGTACTTTCCCGGCAGCACACTGGCCAGTGGCCGCACCGAGACTGACACCGTGAAACTCCCGCTATAAACGCTCAGCTTCTCATCGGGAGCGAAGGCGAAACTCATCTCCTGGCCTGCTGGATAGGTGATTTTTCCCACCACGATATCGGTAGGAGGGTCCAGCTTGAGTGCGGTGGGAATCAGGTATTCCGCCGAGGGTGTGTTGGAGTTGATGTGAAAGCCCGAGTTGACCCGAAATTGCAGTTCCACCGCACCGGCTTTACCGCGTGGTATCGCGGTGACCGGCGGGGGCGACATCGTCACGGAGGGAGCCTTCTTGCCCAATGATTCCTGCGCCTGCGTCGTCATCAAGAACGGCGCGGCGATGAGCAGGAAAAGCAACGCGAGTTTTGTAATTTGGGTCAACGTTTTCGTCCGCTTGGTAGTTTTGTCATCCCGAGCAAGCGTTCTTTGCGCGGCGAGGGATCTGGGCGAGCCGCACGGAAGCGTCGCGTTCTTTGCGACGCAATAACCGCGCGTTTGGCTCGCTTCCATATCAAACTGAGCCACTACCGTCCGCTTTGCGCCAGTGCGCCCCGCAAACCGGCGTCACTTCTGGGCGACCTTCCCTGGTCCCAGGATCTTTTTAATGTCATCTTCGATTTCGCCCCGGCCCTTCAGTCCAAACGCCCGGTCCACCACCTTGCCGTTGCGGTCAATATAGAACGTTTCCGGGAGGAACTGCACCCCCCCGTAAGCCGTGCCCACGGCCTCTTTGCCGATGAGGATGGGGTAATTCACGCCCATGCTGCCGGCGAATTCGCCGATATCCTTCGGGCTGGAGTCATCCATGGCGACGCCTAGGAACTGCAACCCGTCGGGTCCGTATTGTTTTTGCAGCTCAACAAACCACGGCATCTCGATCTTGCAAGGCTGGCACCAGGTGGCCCAGAAGTTGAGCACCACTGCCTTGCCCCGAAAATCCGAAAGCCGAAGCATCCTGCCATCGAGCGATTCCAGAGTAAAGTCAGGGGCCACGTCGCCCTTCATTTGCAAGCCAGATGCGGTTCCACGCGTTGAGTGGCGGGAAAGATTCAACGCAAACACCAGCATCAGAGAAACCACCATCGCTATTACAATGATGACGACCGGATCACGTCTCACAAGTAACTCCCATCACAGCGCAAATCGATTCAAGAAAGACAAGTAGTTGGAAAGAATGGTAAAACGCCCGAACACCAGCAGCACTCCTAACGCGATCAGCAATGCCCCGCTGGCTACTTCGATGGCATGCATAAATGCTTTGAACCGCCCGTAAAACTTGAGGAAACGCTCCAGTGCCAGCGCTGTTAGTAGGAACGGGACCGCTAAACCCAGGGAATAAACCGCCAGCAGGGCTATTCCTTTCAGAACGGAATCCTGCGCCGCGGCGAAACCCAGGATCACCGCCAGAATCGGGCCGACGCACGGCGTCCAGCCGAAGGCGAAGGCGAAGCCAATCAGGAACGCTCCGCCCACCGTGCTGCCGCCCTTTACGCCATGCAGGCGTTTGTCGGCATAGAGCGCATTGATCCGGAAGATCCCTGTCAAGTGCAGCCCGAACAAAATGATGACCACTCCGGCTACCTGTGCCAGCAGCGACTTGTAGCGCGCGATCAGCTGCCCAACTTCGGTCGAGATGGCACCCAGCATGATGAACACGATGCTGAAGCCGAAGATGAAGCTGATGGAATTCAGCATCAACTTGCTGAGCAGTTGCGACTCGCGGACCTTCAACTCCTCGACCCCCACGCCGGAGATCAGCGACACGTATCCCGGCACCAGGGGCAAGACGCAGGGAGAGAGGAACGACACCAGGCCCGCGAGAAAGGCCGCGATAGGAAGCGGAAGGCTTGTCATTCAGAGTTATTCTACCTGCAGCACGCGTTTATGGTCGCGAATAAGTACTTGGCGTCACGCCTCGGATTTGCCCTTTGATCGATTTGACGCCCGGATCTTGAAAAAGTTGCCCAGTCAGGCTGTATTTCATTTTCGCACACCAGGATTACGGTAATCAGCAGTAACCCCGCTATTTGTGAGCCTTCTTTCTATTGCCCGCTGGAGGCGCGGAACTCTGTGGCTGTGCCGGTTCCGGAGCCACTTCAGCCGGAGCTTCCGCCAGCGCTTTGCGGATGAACCCTACTGGCACAGTCGCCGTCAGCACAGCGCGATTCTTCTGTTGCTCAATTTTCACGCTGTCGAAGAGCGCTTTGACATCGGCATCCGTGCCCGGCGTGGAAACTGTGTTTTCCGCGGCGTGAAAAAGATTCAGGAACGTGCCGAGCTGATCCACAACATGTTTAGCCTCATCCTCACCTCCGGTAAACGCCTGCGCCTTGAAATGCACCGCGCCGAGATAGCGGACGGATGCCACCACGACCGCAGGTTTTGGAAAGAGAAACGCCAAGCCGCTCGGTCCTGATGGAGGCACACTAGAACCTGTCTCGGGCTGAACCCGGAAAACCGCCCACCCCAGACTTGCAAAGGGAACTTCTTTGTAATACTGCCGAAGGAGTGCCGGTCCCCCAAAAGGGGAGGCCAGCTTGCGCGAACGATCAACAATTCCGCGGATCACTTGCGCGTCCGCGTGATTGGAAGCGGCAACGGTGTCCACGCCAAGAATGGCAACTCGGACCGTTCTTCCCTCGAGGGGAATGTTGTAAATGTCGACGGAGCGGTAACTGTCAATCGAGCCCGCGATTTTCTTCAGATAGGTGCGAAGGCGTTCGCCGTCGATCTTCGCCACGAAAACATAGGAGAACCTTGCGTCCTCTGGGCTTGCGGGCTTGGGACCTGCGGGATAGTGAATAGCTACCGCTACTTGTTCCAGATCGCGCTCAAAGTCGAATCCCGTGGCCTGGATGAATTGCTCGTAGTCCGGATCGTGCGGCACTGCCGGCAACTCGCCCAGAAGATTGGCGCGGCGCATCCATTGCAGATTCAGGTATACGAAACCATCCGCACCTGGAAGCAGGCGGGCCGGTTCCGGAGGCGCGTGTTTGCGCAGCACGACCACCACTGCGACCGCCGCTGCCACCAGCAGGACGGCCAAAACGATGGGGAGACGTCGTCGTATGCGCATGTAAGAGCGGGCCGCTCTGGCGAAAGACGCGCTCGCCTGGTAACGCCGGGAACGGTCAACGATGCGACATCATAGCATCCGCAGGCCGGTCAGGAACGCAAACCTGTATAGCGGCAGCTCGCAATCAATCGCGCGCGGTTTGACGCTGTTCGACTGCGCACGCTAGAATAACTAGGTTTGCCTGTACTCGCGGTTCCGTTCTGGGGCCGTCCGCTATCGTTGCCGAGAGCGCCGACGCGGAAAGCAGCAAGCATAGAAATCATCGAGTTCGTCCGGTCGCACCAGCGTGTGTCCGATAGGATTTTGACGGAGGCATAAGCATGTACGCGGTCATCCGCACAGGTGGGAAGCAGTACCGGGTGGCGCCCGGCGATGTGATCCGCGTGGAGAGCGTGGGTTCGGAAGCGCGTGGCACCGGCACCGACGGCAAAATTGAGTTCAGCGATGTGCTGGCGGTCTCGGCCGGCGAAGGCCAGATCGGCAAGCCGCAATCCGAAGCGCGGGTTGTGGGCGAGGTGGTCGAGCAGGGCCGGGAGAAGAAAATCCTGGTCTTCCACTACAAGCGCAAGAAGCAGTACAAGAAGCTTCGGGGACATCGTCAGCCGTTTACCGCGGTGCGCATCACCGAAATCGCTTTTGACGGGCAGAAGTTCACCGCTCCCGAGCTTCCGAAGAAGGTCGTAAAGCCCAAGAAGGCTGCTCCGGTAGAGCCCGAAGCGAAAGAGGTCAAGGCCGAAGCCAAGGCCGCAGCTCCGGCGAAAAAGAAAGTTGCGCACAAGAAGCCGGCCGCGAAGAAGGCCGCACCGAAGAAAAAGAAATAACGGCTCGGGATCAGCTCGAAACTTGGGTCGTGGACGAAATCACAAGTATTGTCATTCCGAGGAGCGGAGCGACGAGGAATCTGCTTCCTTGGAGTCTTCAGCAACTGCAGATCCCTCGCTTCGCTCGGGATGACAAACCGGATGTGTCGGTTGACAAGAGACTCGAAACTGGAAACTAGATATGGCACACAAAAAAGGACAAGGCACCTCACGAAACGGTCGCGACTCGAATGCGCAGCGGCTCGGCTTTAAGGCTTTTGGCGGACAACTCGTCCCCGGCGGCACGATCATTGTGCGGCAGCGGGGGACCCGCGTGAAGCCAGGATTGAACGTCGGCCGCGGCAAGGACGATACCCTGTTTGCCAAGATCACCGGCCGGATCGTGTTCAAGGATCGAGGCTCGATGGGCAAGTTTGTGATGATCGAGCCAGTCGAAGCAAAGTAAACTGTGCTGCTGATGCCGCGGACAAGAATGTCCGCGCCACACAAGACCGAAACAGCCTCGCCTTCGGGCCGAGGCTTTTGTTTTGTGTCGCTTGGTCGGCTACCCGCAGAAACATGGTTCGGCGCATGACCAACGACCAACGACGTACGACCATCGACCCATGTTCATTGATGAAGCCACAATCCGAGTGAAGGCCGGAGACGGCGGGAACGGCTGCATGGCTTTCCGGCGGGAGAAATTTGTCCCGCGCGGCGGGCCGTCGGGCGGCGATGGCGGCAAAGGCGGCGACATCCTCATGGAATCGAGCGAGCGCCATAACACGCTGGTGCACTTCCGCTTCAATCCCGAATACAAAGCGCAGCGCGGCCGGCACGGCGAAGGCTCCAATCGCACGGGACGGGAGGGCGAGGATGTCTTGCTCAAAGTTCCCGTAGGCACGATTGTGTACGACGGCGAGACCGGCGAGAAAGTGCACGATTTCTCGCGTGCCGATGAGCGGATCGTGATTGCCTGCGGTGGCCGGGGCGGACGAGGAAACGCGCGGTTTGCGACCTCGACCCACCAGGCGCCCCGCGAGCACGAAGAAGGACGGCCCGGCGAAGAGCGCGTCTTTCGGCTGGAGCTCAAACTGCTCGCCGACGTAGGGCTGGTGGGATATCCCAATGTTGGCAAGTCCACGCTGATTTCGCGCATTTCCGCTGCACGGCCCAAGATCGCGGATTATCCCTTCACCACGCTGCAGCCCAATCTTGGCGTTGTCGCCGTCGGCCAAGGGCCGGAGGAGCGGAGCTTCGTCGTGGCCGACATTCCCGGGCTCATCGAAGGGGCGCACACGGGGTCGGGCCTGGGGACGCAGTTCTTACGGCACATCGAGCGCACGCGGCTATTGGTACACCTGGTGGACGTTTCTGACGCCAGCGGGCGGCCGGATCCCGTCAAAGACGTCGAAGTGATCGAAGGCGAACTGACGAGCTTTGGGGCGGGACTCGACCAGAAGCCCGTGATCATGGTCGCGTCGAAAATTGATATCGCCAACAAAGACAAGCTGGCGAAGCTAAGACGATATTGCAAAAAGCAGGGTCTGGAGTTGTTTCCGATCTCCGCCGTGAGTGGAAAAGGCATTGATGCATTGAAGTACGCTATGGCTGACAAGGTGGAGGAACTCCGTCAAAGCGAGTCAAAGGATGGTAGTGGCTCAGTTTGATTGGTCATCCCGAGCAAACGTTCTTTGCGCGGGCAGGCAATGAGGCGGCCGGCGAATCCGTGGGAAAGCTCTAAATTGTTCTTTTCGTCTTGACCGCCCGCGCGGAATCAATTCCCAGTACATATATGAGTGTACATACATAAATAGCCTGGAGATAATAAACGACGCCAGGCGTCCAAGGATGCGTTCTAAGCGATTGCCGGTCTCGGGTGACCCTTTTCCCTCACCCTGCCCACAGATGTCGCTCAGCGGCCCTGCAAATGCCAGCAAATGGCATTCTACACAGCGATCCCATCAGGAGAATGCCCGGCAAACTCCCCCGTCGGAACCTGATATCTGCAAGTTATTGATAATTCGTTGTGGAGGCAAACCGGTTAACCACGGAGGACACAGAGACGGCTTGGTATCAGGTACTCGAAGACCTCAACACAAGGACGGCTGAGTCCAACGGGATCAGGCTTAAGACGCACCAGAGTACCAAGCAGCCGATTCTCCGGCAATTCGGACTGCGGAGCTTTGCTCCGCCGGGCGGGTGAGGGCACCCGCCCCTACCTGAACGCTCACGCCTCTTGCACCCTCGAGCCGTGCTGGAAGTGGTATTGCAGAATCCTGGCAGCGAGAGCCGGGCTCATCGAAGGAGTTTCGGCTTCCATGGTGCGCACCACCTCACCGCGGCAGATCACTTCTGCCGCCGACAGCCCGGCAATTTCCGCGGGCAGCACCAGATTGATCTCAAGCTGTGCGCTGGCGGGAACCATTTGCTCGGCGCGGAATAGCAGGCCCGAGCGGCTGATGTTTTCGGTGGTGCCCACACGCCAATCGTCTTCTCCAAGCTGCCGGTACTTCAGCGGCAGGTGGAGTTTGAAACGTTGGGCGCGGAACGGAGACAACTTTTCTTTGGCGTGGTTGACGCGAATTTGTCCGACTAAACGAGCAGGCATGGCAACCTCCGTGGGGAGCTGTGTGTCGAGCACTTCCCGCACTTTTACCTTGAGTGCGGGAAGGGTAAAAGGCTTCTGGAGCAGGGTGATACCGGCGTCCAGCGTGCCGTTGTGGCCAATGGCATTCTCGGTATAGCCCGACATATACAGCACTTTCATTTCGGGCCGCCGGGGAGTCAGCTGGCTGGCTAGTTCGCGGCCGTTCATTCCGGGCATGATGACGTCGGTCAGCAACAGATGAATGGGGCCTTGGTGAGTCTGCGACAGTTGCAGGGCGGCGGCCCCATCGGGCGCTTCGATCACGGTGTAGCCCTGACCTTCCAGATACTCACGAGCGAGCTGGCGGACCGTGAGCTCGTCCTCGACCAGCAGGATAGTTTCGTTGCCAGGCGGAGCTTCAGCGCCTGCAAATGATAGCTGTGGCATGATTGTCATCGGCTCTCCAGTCGCGCTTACGCGGGGCAGATAGACCTTGAACGATGTTCCCTTGCCGGGTTCGCTGTAGACCCAGACGTAGCCCCCGCTCTGCTTGACGATGCCGTAAACGGTGGAAAGTCCGAGACCGGTGCCCTTGGATCCCTTTGTCGTGTAAAAAGGCTCGAAGATGTGGCTCTGGGTTTCAGGATCCATGCCCATTCCGCTGTCACTAATGGCGAGCATCACGTACTCGCCGGGTTCGGCGGGAGCATGCAGGCGGGCATAACTTTCATCCAAGGAAACGTTGACGGTTTCAATGGTGAGTTTGCCGCCTCGCGGCATGGCATCGCGGGCATTGACGGCCAGATTCATGATCACTTGCTCCATCTGGCCAGGATCGGCTTTGACCGCGCCGAGATCGCTGCCCGGCACCATGACCAGATCGATGTCTTCTCCGATCAGGCGGGTCAACATTTTGAAGTTCTCAGTGACGATGGCGTTGAGATCGACAACCTTGGGCATCAACATTTGCTTGCGGCTGAAGGCCAGGAGTTGGCGCGTGAGCGCAGTCGCCCGGTTCGCGGCCTTGGCGATCTCCTGCGCCGGCCCGCGCACAATGGGGTCGGGGCCGATTCGATCCAGCAGGAACTCGCAGTAGCCGGAGATCACCATGAGCAGATTGTTGAAGTCGTGCGCGATGCCGCCGGCCAGACGGCCGACAGCTTCCATCTTCTGCGCCTGGCGCAGTTGCTGTTCCAACGCTCGATGCTCGGTCACGTCTTCCGCAAAGAGCTCGAAGAAGGAGGCATTCTGCTCCCCGCGGATGGTGCTCCCGGAAAGACGCACGGTGACGGGATTGCCCTCTTTGCGGACCCAGTCGGCAACCAGTCCGTTGAAGCGTTGCGAGGCGCGAAAATAGTCGGCGACCAGGAACCACTGCTGCGAATCAGCGTATAGGTTTGCCAGGTTGCGCCCCACGAGTTCCGAGGCGGACGCGTAACCCAGCATGTTGACCAGCGCAGGGTTGGCGCTGAGCAATATGCCGGCGGAGTCGCAGCGGCAAATCCCATAGGGGGCATTGGTCACCAGTGAGCGGAAATTGACTTCCGAACGGCGTAAACCCTCCTGCGCCGAGCGCAGGGCTGCATTGAAGGAGCAAATCAGCAGGGCCACAAACACGAACAGCGTGAGATGTATGATGGCTTTGCGATATTCGGTCGGGGAGTGCTCTCCGGCCAGGGAAAAATAGGCGCTGACGGTCAGAGCGAAAGATGTGGCCACCAGCCCCGGCTTCCAGCCGCCGTACCATGCGCTGACCATGATTGCGACGGCAAAGACGACCAGGCGGCTCTCTACCACATCGCGGAGCATTAACGCTGGGATCAGGGCAAGGGTAATGCTGAGAACAGCGACGCCGTACCGCAGGATGGGGGCCCGGGCCGGAGCAATGCGGGTGCGGAGAAGGGGGAGCTTCACTCGCATACGAACCAACTCTAGTTCCAAAATGGGAACTCCGCGAGTTACGGGAGTTCATGTGATTGCGGATGGATGGGCGCTGACCATGCAGACAACCACAACGGTAACTGTGGCTCTGAATTTACAACGAGATGCGGCTGTGGATTTCGCCGATCGCCTAAATTTCCGGAATCCGTATCAAGACCGGCAAGGGGCGGCGGAGACAAAAACATGCCGACATTGTCTAGTTATTAGACCAACATGAACATCGGACTTTTTGGCGGGACGTTTGACCCGATTCACCACGGGCACCTTGCATTGGCGAGGGCGGCACGAGAGCGCTTTGATCTCAGCCGCATTTATTTCGTTCCCGCCAACATTCCCCCCCACAAACAGCGGCAGCCTCTGGCCTCTTATTTCCATCGCTACGCAATGGTGGTTCTGGCGACTATGGGCGAGAAGGCATTCGTTCCGTCACTTCTGGAGGCTCCGCCAGAGGTGGCCGCGCCCCAAATTACCGCCAAAAAAGTTCAGCCTCAGCCTGCGGTTCCGGGCGTGAATTACTCGATCGATACCGTACGCCGGCTGAAGCAGACGCTGAGGAAGAGTGACCGCCTGCTTTTTCTGATTGGCATGGATGCTTTCAGTGACATCGCGAAATGGCACGAGGCTGAGGCTCTGTTCCGCGAATGTGAGTTCATTGTGGCAAGCCGTCCGGGATATTCGCTGGCCGATGTGGCCAATGCGCTCCCGGAACGGCTGCGTCCGAAAGCGGCCGTGACCAAGCCGTTCGCCAAGCAACCCGCGAAAGGTGATCTGGTGCTGGCTGGCGTAACCCTGCACCTGCTGGAAAATGTACATCAAAGCATTTCGGCAACGGCGATCCGGGACGCGGTGATTGCCAAGCGTCCGTTGACAAAGTTTGTGGACCCGGCCGTGGCGGAATACATCAAGAAGACGGAATTGTATAGAGGCGGCCTTTAGGCGTTGGTCCTTGGCCGTTCGTCCTTGGTCGTTCGTCGTTCGCCCTTCGTCGTTCGCCCTTCGTCAAAGTGCCTAGCAATTCGCAGTGATATAGGCGGGCTTCCAAGAATCAGTGTAGCGCGGTAATTTACAATGAGAAGCCGGTAGCAGATAGCCAACGACCAACGACGAAGGACGAAAGACGAAGGACGACCAACGACTCACCACCACATGAAGAAGAACGATCTGAAGCGACAGCTAGCCGAGGCCATCGGCGCCTGCCAGGAAAAGAAGGCGGAAGAAATCACGGTTCTGGAACTGGAAAAAGGATCCGGGGCATTCACCGATTATTTTGTGGTATGCAGCGGGACGAATCCGCGGCAGATCCAGGCCATCTCTGACGAAGTGGAGGAGCGGCTGGAGAAATCCGGGCTGCGCGCCACTCATGTGGAAGGATACAAACAAGCGGAGTGGGTGCTGCTGGATTACGTCGATTTCGTGGTGCACGTTTTCTCGGAGAAGGCCCGCAAATATTACGATTTGGAGCGTCTGTGGAAGTCGGCCAAGCGGCTGGCGCCGTCTGAGCCAGGGGCGGTTGGCGGCAAGGCGAAGCGCTCGCCAAGCCGCGGCGTGACCAAGAAACGGGCCTAGGAAGAACCGGCCCACGGATTCTCACGGATTCCACGGACAGCAAGAGAGAATACAGGCTAAGATTCTGATCCGTGCTGATCCGCGTAAATCCGTGGCCCAAGCTTTTATGAGTTCACCGGAAAAGTCGAACCCGCAGTGGGGCGCGTCGTACCGCCTGATTGCTTCGGAAAAGTGGAAAGCAAAGTCAGCCGCCATGGGGCGCGATGTGACGGAGGCGTTGGTCGAATACGCGCGGCCGGAACCGGGCATGAAGGTTTTGGATTTGGCCAGCGGCACGGGCGAACCAGCCATCAGCCTGGCATCACGGGTCGGAGCTGAAGGTCATGTCACGGCGCTCGATCTCAGCAGCGAGCTTCTGGAAATCGCCGCGGACCGGGCCCGGCAGCGCGGGTTGACGAATTTCTCCACGCGTCAGGCGGACGCGCACGCCCTTCCCTTTCCCGATCAAAGCTTCGATCTGGTCACAAGCCGCTTTGGAGTCATGTTTTTTCAAGATTGCGTCCAGGCATTCCGCGAGGTGCATCGCAAACTGAAGCCCGGGGCGCGAGCTTGTTTTCTGGCCTGGGGACCATTCCAGCAGCCTTTCTGGTCCAGCATGTTAGGCGTAGCGCACAAATATGCCGGCGGGCCGCTGACTGCGCCGGGTCAGGATCCGTGCAAGTTTTCCCGGTCGGGAAGTTTGTCGGCCGTGTTGCGCGAAGCAGGACTTCAGCGGGTGGAGGAAGAAAGTCGAACCCTTCCCTGGACCTGGCCGGGCACGGCGGAAGAAATCTGGGAGCATACGCAGCAGGTTTCCGCCCCTTTTCTCCCCATGCTGAAGCGCGTTCCCACGGAAAAGTGGGAAGAGGTGAATCGGGAGGTGCTGCAGAGCGTTCAGCAGTACGCTGGAGACGGCAGCATTGAATTTGGCGCGGTCGTGGTGCTGGCGTCAGGAACAAAGGCCTAGCCAAGTCGCTCGCAAATCGTCCTTGACTTGCGGCTAACGCGGCAGGACACTTCGAGCCGCCATTCTTGGGGGAGGATTTATGAAACCGACGCCCCGAAAGCCCTCGCATCTTTCCGAATCCCTGCATCTCCAACTCAACGCGTATGCTCTCGCAGCCAGTGCGGGGGCCGTAAGTCTGTTGGCGTTAGCGCAGCCCGCCGAGGCGAGGATCGTGTACCATCGCGCTGACCGGGTGCTGCGCTGTGGGCGGACCCCGCTGGACCTTAACCATGACGGCGTCACGGATTTCTACTTTGTTCATACTGGGTGTTCTTCGATCATTAGTGACCTCTCTATAACCCCCAATGGGAGGGCAGGGCGAAATCTGATTTGGGGATACACTTCCACTTTCCGCGGTCGTGGATTTGCTTCGGCGCTCAAAGGCGGTGTGAAAATTCATGCGAGTAAGAAGCTTCTGAGCAAGCGCGCTTTCATGATCGGGTGTGCGCCTGGGCCCAGCTGTGACGGCCCGTGGTACGAGATGTATTATGGTCTGGAGGCTTATTTGGGGCTGAAGTTTGATGATCTAAAAGGTAAGACCCACTACGGGTGGGCACGAGTGGAGGTCCCTATCAGTGGTGGTTACTGGCTGACCGGCTACGCCTACGAAACCGTCCCCAACAAGCCCATCATCACAGGCAAGACCAAAGGGCCCGATGTCATCACTGTCGAACCCGCCACGCTGGGCCGCCTGGCGCGAGGAGCGCCGATGAAAGCCAGCCGCCGGGAGAAAACTGCCGGAACCCAATAACAGATCAGAATCGAGATTCGCAAAGAGCGTGAGGTGGTTTCCCGCATCAGCCGGACCCTCTGTGGTTAAATCTCTTTGTGAAACTCAAAATTGCCTGGATTGGCAAAACGAAAGAGCCCGCGATCCAGGCGTTAACCGACGAGTACATGAAGCGGCTGGCCCGCTACGCCGAGGTTGAAGGGATCGCGCTGAAAGATGAATCTGCCTTGCTGAGGTTGTGCGAGCCGGCGGCGCGCGCCACACGGCACACGTTGATCTTGCTGGAGAGCCGCGGAAAGCAGCTTTCCTCCGAAGAATTGGCAAAGTTCTTGGAAGAGTATCAGAATCGGAATCCGTTACCGCTGCTGTTCGCCGTGGGGCCGGCCAGTGGGTTCGCTGACCCGGCCCGGCGGGCTGCCACTCTGACGCTTTCCCTTGGTAAGATGACGTTTGCGCATGAGTTGGCGCGCGTGGTCCTGCTCGAACAGCTTTATCGGGCATTCACCATCTTGAAGGGACATCCTTATCATCTTGGTCACTAACTTTATTCGTGAGATCAGCCGTGTACCTTCGTGATATTTCGGACCGACGCGGAGAGGATTAGAGTCGTGGAACGGTTTTAGCATTACTGGTTACGAGGAGCCCTCTATGAAAGATCCCAAAGAAGTGTTGCGGGCAAAAGAGCAGGAAATATTGAAGGTCAAGAAACAGATCGAGGCTTTGCGGATTACAGCAGAGTTGCTTTCGGATCAGACTCCCACCACGCACGAGAAAGTTGACCTGCGGCAAGTGATCGAGATGCCGTAGCTGCTTGCCGCGGCATAACCCGCCACTACCCTGCTCGACCACCGCCGCACCCTCCGAGCAGGTACAATCAAGAACTATCCAGTATGCAGGACGTACGCCGTGGTCTGATCATCGTGAATACCGGCCCGGGCAAGGGCAAAACCACCGCTGCCATGGGAACGGCGTTGCGAGCGGTGGGTCAAGGCATGCGCGTGCTGATGCTGCAATTTCTAAAAGGCTCGTGGCACTACGGCGAACTGGACGCGGTACAGGCCTTCGGAGACAAGTTTGTCATGAAGCAGATGGGCCGCGGCTTCGTGAAAGTGGGAACTGGGAAGCCCGATCCCGAAGATGTGCGGATGGTCGATGAAGCGTGGGTAGAAGCCGAAAAGGCGATTCAGTCCGGCGCGTGGGATTTGGTCATCCTGGACGAGATCAATTACGCCATCAGCTACGGCATGCTCGATCCCGCCAGGGTGGTGGAGAGCCTGAAGAAGAAGCCGGAAATGGTTCATGTGATCTTGACGGGCAGGAATGCACATCCGACAATTGTCGAGCTAGCCGACACGGTCACCGAGATGCGCCAGGTAAAGCACGCCTATGAGAACGGCGTGATGGCGCAGAGAGGAATCGAGTATTGAGTAGTCAGGAGTCAGTAGCCAGGAGTCAGTCGGTGTCACTGACTACTGACTCCTGACTACTAGCTACTGCTTTTATGGCCTGGTTCAAGCGACAATCCGGCGAGTTAGATACCTCGGGCGAAAAGAAAGTCCGAACCGAGGGGCTGTGGGTGAAGTGCGAGCATTGCCGCCAGATTATCTGGAAAAAAGATCTGGAGGATAACCTGAACGTTTGCCCCAAATGTGACAAACATTTCCGGATCGACGCGCGGGCACGCCTGGCACAACTGCTCGACGACAACGAATATGAGATTTTCGACTCCAATTTGGTTTCGACCGATCCGCTGAAGTTTGTGGACTTGAAAGCCTACTCTTCGCGTCTGAGGCAGGCGCAGGCCGATACTGGACTGAAAGATGCCGTCATCAACGCGCGGGGCAAACTAAACGGCCGTCCTGTGATTGTGAGCGCCATGGAGTATTCATTCATTGGCGGGAGCATGGGCGCAGTGGTGGGCGAAGCGATCACCCGCGCCATCGAACAGGCCACCGAAAACAAAGCGCCCATCATCATTGTTTCGGCGTCAGGTGGGGCGCGCATGATGGAAGGCGTCATCAGCCTGATGCAACTGGCCAAGATTTCGGCTGCGCTGGCACGCCTGGACGAAGCCAGGGTGCCGTTCGTCTCCTTGCTGACCGACCCCACCACGGGGGGCGTGACTGCCTCGTTTGCCATGCTGGGCGATTTGAATATCGCTGAACCCGGCGCTTTGATCGGGTTTGCCGGGCCGCGCGTCATCGAGCAGACCATCCGGCAGAAACTGCCGCTGGGGTTCCAGCGCGCCGAGTTCCTTCTGGAACATGGAATGCTGGACGCAGTGGTGCCGCGCAAGCAGCTCAAGCCCTACATTGGACGGGCGCTGGAGTTCATGGCCGCCGCGTAGCTCTCGGCTCTCGGCTCTCAGCCGTCAGCTCTCAGCTAAACGCTCTTCTTGCTCGGTTCAATGCTCACCTTCGACCGCCAACCGCTGCCTTCTAGAGAATCGAGGCGGAAACACCCTAAACTGATAAGCTGAAAGCTGATGGGGGAAAGCTTAGGCCAACGGCCAACGACTGACGGCCAAGGGCTGACCTAATCCATGTCCTACGAAACAGCCCTTGCCCGCATGTACGCGCTGGGCCATGAATTGGCGCAGACGCCACCGCAGAAGTTCGACTTGGCGCACATGCGGGTGTTGCTGGGAGCTTTGAATCATCCAGAACGGCGGTTTCCCGGCGTCCTTATCGCCGGAACTAATGGCAAAGGTTCGACGGCAGCCACGCTGGCGTCAATCCTGCGGGCTTCCGGTTTGCGCACTGGGCTGTACACGTCGCCCCACCTGGTGCGGATCAATGAGCGCATTCGCATCGATGGCATCGGGATCGGCGACGACCATTTCGCCTTGCTGCACGATCTGGTGGATCGCACGGCCGAGCGGCTGGTCGAGGAAGGCGAATTGCCCTGGCATCCCAGCTTTTTCGAGATGCTGACTGCGATTGCCTTCGAATACTTTGCGCAAAACAAAGTGGAGATCGCCGTCCTCGAAGTCGGCATGGGTGGGCGGTTGGACGCTACCAACGTGATTGAACCGCGGGTGAGCGTGATTACCGACATCGCGCTCGACCACCAGAAATTTCTGGGCAACACAGTGGCGGAAATCGCGCGCGAAAAAGCGGGAATTATCCGGACCGGCGGGATCGTGGTGACGCTGCCACAGCAGCCCCAGGCCAACGAAGTGATCGGGAACGCGATTCTGAAGCTGGGAGCGCAGGCAGTGAGCGCGGTGCCGTACGTTCCGCCGGTTTCGCCTGGCAGTACCGAGTACCTTCTACCCAGGACCGAGCAAGAACTTTCAACCACCGAGGACACGGAGGGCGCGGAGAAAAGCAATGTCCGACTAGGGGGGCCGATTTCCCGCTATCCGCTGCAGTTCATGGGCCAGCAGATTCTGGTGGAAACGCCGCTGGTCGGCCGGCATCAATTGAGGAATGTGGCGCTGGCGATTGCGGCGGCGGAGGAACTGAGCAAACAGGGATTCCCGGTCACCGCGGACGCCATCGAACGCGGTATCCGCGAAACACGGTGGCCCGGACGTTTCCAGGTAATTCCCGCCAAGGGTAGGACGCCGGAGTATGTGTTCGACGTGGCACACAATCCGGCAGGAGCGTGGGCATTGCGATCCACGTTGTCTGCCGTTTATGGGGACCGGCCGCTGACCCTCGTCTTTGGCGCGATGCGAGACAAGGCGATTGGGGAGATTGCCGAAATCCTGTTCCCGCTGGCCGAGCGGGTCATTGCCACTCGCGCCGATAATCCGCGCTCAGCGACCGCGAACGAGATTCGCGAGGCAGCAGCACGTACTTCTACCGCCATCGAAGAAGTGTCAGACGTGGCTTCTGCGGTGGAGCGAGCCAGTTCGTTCGCCGGTCCCCAGGGTGTTGTAGTCATAACGGGTTCCATCTACATTGTGGGAGAGGCCATGCGGATCCAGGGGATGAGGATCTGAGAACTGAACTGGCTGTGTCAAACACTTTGTACTTCAGACTTTGTCATTCCGAACGGCTTTCAGCCGTGAGGAATCTGCTGTGTCGTGTAGAAAAAGGGAAGCAGATTTCTCGGGGATGAATCCCCTCGAAATGACAATTTAAGTAAAGAGCAGTGTTAGTTCCCATGCACGAACTCGACACATCAATTCGCGACGAAAGGCCGAACACGACGCGGGCGCAGACTTCCGTGGAAACGAATCGCGATTGGCCGGACGCTCGCTCCACCGGCGAAACCGTTGCGAAGAAGTATGGCTGGCTCAGCCGTCTACGCTCCTACCTGATCTTCGATCCGCTGATCTGGTTGTACACCGTGGTCCTCGGGATTGTGTCGATTCCTGTTTCTCTCTTCGGCGACAAAGGCCGCATCTTGCATGGCTTTGCGCGGCTCTGGTCGCGGCTGATCATGAAGACCATTTCTTCCCCGGTCAACGTAATCGGTCTGGAAAAGATTGACACGTCGAAGCCGCATGTTTATGCCGTGAGTCATGCTTCCGCGCTCGACATTCCGGTGCTCTACGTGAATTTGCCCTTCCAGTTCCGGATTCTCTTCAAGAAGGAACTGCTCTCCTACCCCATCATCGGATGGCACTTGAAACGGTCAGGACAGGTTTGTATTGATCAGCAGAAACCCTCACGATCGATCGCCCACATCCGGTCGGCGGTGAAGAGCCTCCAAGGCGGGCTGCCGCTGGTGATCTTTCCTGAGGGTGGCCGCACACCCGATGGCGAAATCAAGCCGTTCATGCAGGGTGCATTTTATCTGGCCATCAAGGCGCAGGCGGACATCGTACCGGTGGCGCTGGTGGGGACCTTCGAACTGCTTCCGATGAATACCTATCACATCAAGTCCCGCCCGCTGGAGATGCGGGTGGGCGAGCCCATTTCGACCGCGGGCTACGGATTACGCGACATGGAAACGCTGTCGGCGAAAGTGAAAACCGCAATGGAAGAGCTGTATTACTCGCCAGCAACGCCACGGTCCACGTAGGCCCGTCCGCCCCTCCGCCAGCATCGCAACACTGACATTTTCTGTTCTCTCGTTATAATCTACGGCGGGAGAAATTCTATGAAGACCCGCCTTCTTGTTTTTCTTTTGCTCGCTTCGTTATTCGCGCCGGCTCAGACTGCCTCGAAACCCACCGTCGCCGACGCCGAACAGTTCATGAAACAGGCCGAGACTCGCCTCCGCGAACTCAGCGTCAAAGTCAATCAGGCCGGTTGGGTGGAGGAGAACTTCATCACCGACGACACCCAGGCTCTGGCCGCCGATGCCCAGGATGAAATCACAGCGGTCACAGAAGAACTTGTCGAACAGGGCAAGCGCTTTGAAGGGCTGCCGATGCCACCTGATCTGGCCCGGAAGTTCCTGTTGCTGAAGTTGTCTCTGGTTGCGCCGGCGCCGAAAGATCCGGCGCTGCGCAAGGAATTGACCCAGATAGCGACCTCTCTCGATGGCGATTACGGCAAAGGCAAGTACTGCCGCAAGCCGGACGATTGTCTCGACATCACCGCCATCGAAAAAATCATGGGAGAAAGCCGCGACCCCAACGAACTGAAAGAGGTTTGGGCGGGATGGCATAAGGTGGGTGCTCCCATGCGCCCGCGCTATGCGCGTTTTGTCGAACTCTCGAATCAGGGTGCTCGCGAGATGGGCTTCAAAGACACGAGTGAACTCTGGCGCGCCGGTTACGACATGACCCCTGACGAATTCAACGCCGAACTGGAGAGGCTATGGCAGCAAGTGCGGCCGCTCTACCTTTCCCTGCACACCTTCGTGCGTGCCCGGTTGTCGCAACACTACGGGGCAAAGCTGGTGCCGCTGGATGGACCCATTCCCGCCGATCTGCTGGGCAATCCCTGGGCGCAGGAGTGGGGCAACATTTTCCCTTTGCTGGGACTCCCGGAGAATAGCCGTGGCTACGACCTGACCGAACTGCTCAAGGCCAAGAACCTCGATCCCAAGGGCATGGTGCGGTACGGCGAAGCATTCTACAAGTCGCTGGGCTTTGCTCCGTTGCCGCCAACGTTCTGGGAGCGTTCGCTGTTTTCCAAGCCTCGCGATCGCGATGTGGTCTGCCACGCCAGCGCGTGGGACATCGATTTCCGCGACGATCTAAGGGTCAAGATGTGCATTCAGATTCGCGACGTTGACTTTGTCACCATTCACCACGAACTCGGTCACAACATGTACCAGCGCGCCTACAAAGACCAGCCCTTTATGTTTGAAGGTGGCGCCAATGACGGTTTTCACGAGGCTATTGGCGACACGATCGCGTTGGCCGTCACGCCCGAGTATCTGAAAAAAATTGGATTGCTGGATAAGGTGCCGTCAGCCGAGTCCGACATTCCGCTTCTGCTCAAGCAAGCGCTCGACCGTGTGGCGTTTCTTCCCTTCGGTTTGCTCATCGATGAGTGGCGATGGAAGGTTTTTTCCGGAGAAGTCAAGCCTGCTGATTACAACAAGGCCTGGTGGGACCTGCGGTTGAAGTATCAAGGCGTGTCGCCGCCGGCGGAGCGCAGTGAGGCGGACTTCGATCCGGGCGCCAAGTACCACGTGGCCAGCAATACGCCGTACATGCGGTATTTTCTTGCTCACATTCTGGAATTTCAGTTCTACCGTGCATTGTGCAAGGAGGCGGGTTACACCGGCCCGCTGAATCGCTGCACATTCTATGGATCGAAAGAAGCGGGCGCGAAATTCAACCGGATGCTGGAAATGGGCCAGAGCAAACCGTGGCCGGATGAACTGGAGGTCTTGACCGGCCAACGTCAGATGGATGCCAGCGCAATTCTGGATTACTTCGCCCCGCTGAAAACGTGGCTGGATGAGCAGAACAAGGGGATGAAGGAGGGCTGGTGAGCAGAGTGGACGCGCGGGCAAGAAACACGTAGCCCCGGACGCTCTCCTTCGACTTCGCTCAGGACCCGGGCGGGCGAAGCTCGCCTTTTTCGCGCGGCTGATCGCAAACTGCCGAGCGTTGCTCCGCTGGGCGGACGAGGGCGTCCGCCCCTACGTGTTCCAAAATGTCCCGCCGCGTGTTTTATACTGAAGAGTCCCATGGCAGACATTATTCATCTCAAGCTTCCCGACGGCAGCGCCAAAGAAGTTCCCAAGGGCACGACCGCGCTCGATATCGCCAAGTCCATCAGCCCGCGGCTGGCCGATGCGGCGATCGCGGCGAAGACCAACGGCGATCTCATCGACCTGGCCCGGCCGCTCGAGAAAGATGCCGACCTTCGCATTCTGACCGACCGCGATCCCGAGGCGCTGGAGGTTTACCGGCATTCCTCCGCGCATCTTCTGGCGGCGGCGGTTTTGGAGCTATTTCCCGAGACCAAGCTCGGCCACGGGCCCGCCACCGAGAGCGGATTCTTCTATGATTTTTATCGCCCGACTCCATTTACCCCGCAGGATCTGGAAAAGATCGAAAAGAAAATGCAGGAACTGGTGCAGCAAAACATTCCCTACGCGCGCGAGTTTCTGCCCCGCGATCAGGGTCTGGAGGAATTCAAGAAAGAGGGCGATTTCATGAAGTGCCATTTCATCGAGCAGTTCACCAAGCCCGATGAAAAGATTTCCATCTACCGTACCGGCAAGTTCACCGACTTCTGCCGCGGCCCGCACATCCCCTCGACCGGGAAGATCAAGGCATTCAAGCTGCTGAATATCGCGGGCGCGTACTGGCTCGGGGACGAGAAGAACCCGCAGCTGCAGCGCATCTACGGAACGTCGTTCTTCTCGAAAAAAGATCTTGAAGACCACCTCAACAAAGTTGAAGAGGCGAAGAAGCGCGATCATCGCGTGCTGGGCCAGCAGCTCGATCTGTTTTCCATTCAGGACCTCGCTGGGCCGGGGCTGATCTTTTGGCACCCCAAGGGCGGAATCATTCGCAAACAGATGGAAGACTGGATGCGCGACGAATACATCAAGCGCGGCTATTCGCTCGTGTACACGCCACACGTAATGCGTCGACAGCTGTGGCAAACCTCGGGTCACGAGGGCTACTACGCGCAGAATATGTTCGACGCCATGGAACTCGACGACGCCGAATACCGCCTGAAGCCCATGAACTGCCCCGGCCACATTCTGATCTACAAGGATTCGCTGAAGTCGTACCGCGATCTGCCGGTGCGCCTGGGCGAGTTGGGGACGGTGTATCGCTATGAGCGCTCCGGCGTGATGCACGGTCTGTTGCGCGTGCGTGGATTCACCCAGGACGATGCCCACATCTTCTGCACTCCGGAGCAGATCGAAGAAGAAATCGTAAGCTGCATGGATTTCGCGCTGGAGGTGCTCAAGGACTTCGGCTTTGACAAGTTCCAGACCGATCTCTCCACCTGGGACCCCAACGATCGCAAGAATTTTCTTGGGTCTGAAGACCAGTGGAATCTGGCCAACCGTTCGCTGGAAAATGCGCTCAAGCGGCGGAACATTGAGTACAAAGTAATACCGGGCGAGGCGGCGTTTTACGGGCCTAAGATTGACGTCAAGCTGGTAGACGCGATCGGGCGTTTGTGGCAGCTTTCAACGATCCAGTTCGACTTCAACCTGCCGGCCCGCTTTGGTCTGGAATATGTCGCAGAAGATGGTACGCGCAAGCAGCCCGTCATGGTGCATCGCGCGCTGTATGGATCCATAGAGCGCTTTTTTGGGGTCCTCATCGAGCATTATGCAGGCGCATTTCCGGTGTGGCTCTCGCCCGTCCAGGCGGCGATGATTCCCATCGCCGAGCGGCACGTCGAGTACGCGAACAAAGTTGCCGATCAACTCAAAGCAGCAGGTGTTCGGGTGGAAGTCGATGCCCGCAATGAAAAGATGAATGCCAAAATCCGCGAGCATGCGCTGCAGAAAGTGCCTTTCCTGCTGGTGGTCGGCGACAAAGAGGCCGAATCGAACCGGGTGAACGTACGCATCCGCGGCAAAGAGAAGACTGAAGACATGCCCGCGTCGGAGTTCGTAGAGAAGATCAGGAAACTGATCGCAGAGCGAAGCTCGGGATTGTAGTCAGCGTACTTGTCCAAGGCTGAGACTTCCGTCCAGATTCCAGACAATGTTCCAGAACGAGACGCGCACCCGCTCGTTTCGACAAAGGTGAGACAGTTGATGTCTTGCCTGTCCCACAAATTCGCGGGTTTCTAGCCGTTCCCCGACCGTAGTTTTGGCCAGTTCCGTGCTCTGAACCATGCTTCACCCTGCTGAGAACAGTCGGTGTGGGCTGTTTTCTTGGCGAAACTCCAGCACGACGAAGCTCATTTCACGAAAAGAGGCCATTTTTCATGTCTTCGCCCACGAACGCCCCGCCAAATGTTGCTACCGGAACTGTCGCCGCCGCCACAGCGCCCGCGACGACGCCCGCGGCCATTCCCACCGCCGCGCTATTGACCGCGATGTTGCGAACATCTTCCAAGATCAGCGATTTGTTTTTTTCGCCGGGCAAACCGCCCATGGTCGAGGTGAATGGCCGGCTTGCGCCCACGGGTCCGCGCGCATTGACCGCGGACGACACGCGCCGAATTGCCGCTGACCTTATCAGCAATAATCAGCATGCGCTGGACAGCCTGCGCGATCATGGCTCCTGCGACGTGTCTTACAGTTTGCCGGGCGCGTCGCGGTTTCGGGTGAACATCTTCATGCAGCGCGGCAGTTCCGCCATCGTAATGCGCGTGATTCCCGGCAAGATCCCCGATTTTGCCACTCTCAATCTGCCCGCTGAGCTCGAGAAAATCGTCCATCTCCGCAATGGCATCGTGCTGGTAACGGGTCCGACGGGCTCGGGTAAATCTTCGACGCTGGCAGCCATCATCGACAAGATTAATCAGGAGCAGTCGTATCACATCTTGACCATCGAAGACCCAATTGAGTTCCTGCATATCCATAAGAACTGCATCATTCACCAGCGCGAATTGCACAGCGACACTACGAGTTTCGCTCTGGCATTACGGGCGGCTTTGCGCCAGGCGCCGAAGGTGATTCTGGTGGGAGAAATGCGCGATAAGGAAACCATCGAAATCGCCATGGAAGCGGCGGAGACCGGCCACCTGGTGATGTCTACGCTGCACACCATTGATGCGTCGAAAACGGTGGAGAGGATTGTTGGCGTATTTCCTTTGGCGGAGCAGCACGCGATTCGCACCCGGCTGGCGAAGAGCTTCCGCTACATGATTTCGCAGCGGCTCATTCCACGGAAGGACGGTGGCGGGCGAGTGGCGGCAATTGAGATTCTGAAAGCCACCCTGCGCACTCGCGAATATGTCGAGAAAGGCGAAGCTGAGGGCAAGACGTTGCTTGATGCCATGCGCGTGGGCGGAGCTGAAGGGATGCAGCACTTCGACGGGGAGATCGAGAAACTTGTTCGCGCGGGCACGATCGATCTCGAAACTGGTCTCGCCTATGCCACGAACGCCGGGAATCTTCGCCTGGAGTTGTCGGATTTTGTCGCCGACCGGGAGCTCGACACGCCTGAAATAACGAAGTAAGCGGGTAGTGGCTCAGTTTGATACGGAGGCGAGCCAAGCGCGCGATTCTTGCGTCGCAAAGAACGCGACGCTTCCGCGCGGCTCGCCCAGATCCCTCGCTGCGCAAAGAACGCTT
>Ga0209415_10000254_pt1 | contig 93407 bp, 87 predicted proteins | sample PeaSoiSIISIP2007_FD_187696 | JGI IMG/M metagenome (GOLD analysis project Ga0209415, IMG submission 187696) | Peat soil microbial communities from Weissenstadt, Germany - SII-SIP-2007 (SPAdes) (version 2) | ecosystem: Environmental > Terrestrial > Soil > Wetlands > Peat | place: Germany... | reverse complement strand
GCGGTGTAGCTCAGGTGGTTAGAGCGACGGTCTCATAATCCGTAGGTCGTTGGTTCGAGTCCAACCGCCGCCACCAAACTACGAGGTCCTTCGCTTCGCTCAGGATTTTGCCTGCGGCAAGTCGACTTCGCTCAGGGCTTCGGCCTTGCGTAGCTCGGCCTCCGGCTCAGCCCGCTCCGCTCACGCCCGCAACCGGGCTCAAGTTCGAATCCAACCGCCGCCAACCTGAAATCAAAGTGGATGTCTCGCATGATTGTTCTGAGTAGACTGTCCGGCCGTGTCCTTAGGTTCTTGTCGCTGACTTGATCTCACCAATCACAACCCAGCCCGCCCATCCGGCGTCCTAGGGCAAGCGGATCGCAATTGACATTCGAACATGCTTTTGCCATATTGCCAAAGCGGTTAGAGTAGGGGGAATGCTTCCGGGGTGCCTGAAAACAAGCTGATTTTGAATACGGAACACAAACATGAATGAAAGCGAGTTCCTGGTTCATTCCCGGACTTTGCCGAGCGAGCAAGCCGGCGAACTTCTTCATCTTCCTCGCCAGGAGGCCAATTGGGAGTGGATGAGCTTCTTCGTTCGGCGCTTGCAGCCGACGAATGTTTATCGAACCCGCACGGAGCATGAAGAGGCGGCATTTGTCATCCTGGGTGGCGTGTGTCTGACTGATTGGGGAGAGGGAAGACAGCAGATCGGAAGGCGGAAGAATGTTTTTGATGGTTTCCCTTACGCGCTCTACTTGCCGACTGGCAGCGAGGTAACGTTTACTGCAGAGTCGGTCTGTGAAATAGCCGAATGCCGGGTGCCTTCGAACGCTCGCCTCGCCCCAAAGTTGATCACTCCTCGAGAAGTGGCTGGGCTCGGGAACTGGGCAGGGCCTGGCAATGGCGCACAACACCATCGTAAAGAGGCATGGCGGCAAAATATGGTTCGAGACCGCCGCAGGCAAGGGCACTACGTTTTTCGTTCGGCTTCCGCTGGCAACCGCCGCTGCGAGCGAGAAGGCAGCCGCTACTACAGTTTGACTTGCGTCCTGGATCACGTCCGCTTGCAACCTTAACGCGAAAAATTGACACTGGACGGGATGAAAACCATCGCGGTCATTCCTGCCCGGCTGGCCTCCACTCGTCTGCCGCGAAAAATGCTGCGAGAAATCGCCGGACAGACGCTGCTGGCGCGGGTGTACGAGGGTGTGCGGTCATGCTCAGCACTCGATGACGTCATCGTCGCCACCGACTCGGACGAGATCATGCAGGTTTGTCGGCAACACGGCTGGCATGTTCGCATGACCTCGCCATCCCACCGCAGCGGAACCGAGCGTGTACACGAGGTTGCAAACGCCATCGCGGCGGACGTGTACGTCAACGTTCAAGGCGACGAACCTATGACTCGCGCCGAACACCTTACCACCTTGCTCGATCTGATGAAGAACCCCGAGGTACAGGTGGGAACTCTGAAAACTGCGGCGGCGCCCGAAGACATCAACAATCCCAACGCGGTGAAAGTCGTGACTGACGCTGGCGGCAGCGCGCTTTATTTTTCCCGAGCCACAATTCCCTACGACCGTGACGGTACAGGGCCACCCTACTTCAAGCATCTGGGATTTTATGCCTACCGCAAAGCTGCTCTGGACCGCTTTTGCGCATTGCCGGAATCGTCGTTGGAACGCGGCGAGCGGCTGGAGCAGTTGCGGTTCCTGGAAAACGGAATTCCCATCTATGTCGCCGAGACGCCATTCGACACGGTCGGAGTCGACACCGAAGAAGATCTGCAAAGGGTGGAGAGAATCTTACGCAGTCATCCGTGAACCGCGGAGGCTGTAGGTTTCTGCCACGCCTCCGCGGCCGCGATGCGCCGCGAAATCGCCGGATGCGAATGGAAAAACCACTCCACCCATTTCGATGGCGTCCGTTCCGCCAGGTTCTGGTCGGCAAGTTTGTTCATCGACGAGATAAAAGGATCCACTCGCGCGATGGCCTGAAAGGCATAGCGGTCGGCTTGGCGCTCGTTGTAGCGCGAGAAGGCATTGAGCGCCGGCAACAGTAAGAACGACAGCACGGTTGAAACCAGCACCAGCAGCGGCAAGTTGGCGAAGTCGGAAAGTCTATCGAACATATGCCAGCGTTCCATGGCGTAGTGCAGCACCCAGTTCGCCGCCCAGAAGCCCACCAGCGTAATGCCCGCTTGCACCAGGATGCTTTTCAGGATGTGCTTGTGTACGTGGTGCCCAAGTTCGTGGGCCAGAACGGCCTCAATTTCATCCTCTGAATAATTTTCGAGTAGCGTATCCGCCAGAATGATGCGTCGGGTGTTGCCCAGTCCGGTCAGGGCGGCATTTGCCTTCTTGCTCTTGGCGGAGAGGTTCCACTTGTATACCCCGCGCACCCGGGTTCCGGCGCGCTGGCTCAGGGCCACCAAACGCGATTTCAGTTCCTCGTTCTGGAGCGGCTCAAACTTGTAGAAGATGGGAAACAGGATGAGCGGAGCCAGTTGCGCCATGAGCACTACCAGCGCCAGAAACGCCGCCCAGCCGATCAGCCACCAATACTGCGGAGCCTGGCGGATGATGAAGTAAAGCAACTCAACGACAATCGTGGCCAGGACCACGCCGACGAGGAAGCCCTTGGTCTCGTCCCATATCCAGCTGCGCAGCTTCAGGTTCGAGAGGTTGAAGCGGTGCTCAAGGCGGAAACCGTAGTAGTCCAAACCGAGGCCAAGCAGCTTGCCGATCAGCAGCAGCATGACGACGTACAAGAAAACGGCAAGAGTGTAGGCCTGAGAGGAGAGTTGGTAGGCGAGATCGCGCAGAGTGCCGTTCCAGCCGGTCGCCAGCAAGACGATCAGAAAGGCGAGGCCCAACGCGAAGTCGGTAATGCCCAGCCATCTCCGAATGCGGTTGTAGCGCCGCGCCTCGGGAGTGTCCTTGGGCGTGCTCGGTGCAGCCTCTGGGGGAGTCATTGACTACCAACTATTGTACTCAGCGAAAGAGAGATCTGTCGTCAAAAGTGATTTGGCCGGCGATTCACTGCTTGATGAAAGTATCAGCACTGGAGAGGATTTCATTCACCAACTCAGGTGACGATGCTTCGGTATATACGCGTAACAACGGTTCGGTGCCCGAGGCGCGCATCAGGATCCAGGCGTCCGCCCCGTTGCCGTTGGTCGGCGCATCGAGGAAAAACTTCACTCCGTCCAAAAACTCTTTCCTCAGGATGGAGTATTTGCCTAGCCGATTGGTGTCATCGGAGCGCGCTCGACGGATCGCCTGCTGCTTCATCTCTTCCGGAATGTGAAAATTGATTCTTCCATAGTGATGGATATTTGTGTGAAGTTTCCGACTTCTAGTGTCTAGTTTCCAGTTTCTGCAAGCTAAATCTCCCTGGAAACCAGAAACCCGAAACTGGAAACTCATGTCAGCCGGTCCATCTTTTTCTTATCGAGATACTTCACGACTTTGCCCACGTCCTGCGCCTGTTCGCGAGTCGTGACCAGCAAAGCGTCGCCGGTCTCCACCACAACAACATTGTTCACACCGACGACGGCAACGAATTTTTCCGGCGAATGAACGTAGTTGCCTTGCGCATTCAGCGTGAAGGATCCCTTGCTTGAGATCAGGTTGTTATCCTGCGGCTTTACCTTCTCCACGCGGTGCTCGTGCAGTGCGGTCCACGAACCCAGATCGTTCCACCCGAAAGTGATCGGCAGGCAGAAGATGTTGGCCTGCTCTCCCTTGACCGAGCGCGGCTCCATCAAGCCGTAGTCAACGCTGATGTTGTCGCACTTGGGATAGAGCCGGCGAAACACGCCGGCAAACTTCGGTGTTCCGAAGGCGGCAGCAATTTCTTCCAGGAGCACAGCCGTCTTCGGAAGATACTCGTGCAGTGCATCATAGAGCGTAGCCGCACTCCACAGAAACATTCCGCTGTTCCAGTAGTAGTTCCCGGCTTCCAGAAAGGCGGCAGCGCGCTCGGCATCGGGCTTCTCGGTAAAACGTCGAATGCGCATCACGCCGCCAGTGTCTTCGCCGACTTCAAGGTAACCGTAGCCGGTTTCGGCGCGCGTGGGGCGCACACCCGGCACCACGATGTTTCCGCGCTGGGCCGCGATCTCGGCGCCTTTTCGCAGGAGTTCGCGGTAGCGGCCGCCATCCGCAATGACGTGGTCGGACGGAAACAGTCCGAGCACCGCGGCCGGATCGCTCCGCAGAAGAATGAATGCCGCCAGCCCCATAGCGGGCGCGGTGTTTCGCCCTACCGGCTCAGCAATGATGTGCCGCTTGTCCAGACGAGGAAGTTGGCGCGCGATTTCGCGCTGCAAATCATGGTTTGTTATGACCCAACAATTTTTGGCAGGAGCCAGAGGCAGCAGACGAGCCACCGCCTGCTGAATCATCGTCTGCTTGCCGTCGAGAGCCAGCATTTGCTTGGCACGACGCCGACGGCTCAGCGGCCAGAAGCGCGTACCACGGCCGCCGGCCAGAATTATGGGATAGAGATTGAAATTTGTTTTCGTCACAGGTTTGAGTTTAGTTACAGTCTGGTGGCTGGCTCCGGCAGCTTGTCCCCTGGTACAGCCGACTTCAGAAATTCCATCGTCCACTGCGGCCGCACGCGAAACTCGCCGAGTGACGCCGGCACAACGACCGCTTCCCCTTTGGCTGCGGTGACAGGTTCGTTGCCCTGGGATTCGACTACTCCGCAGCCCTCAAGCACAACCATGATCTCGGCCGAGCCTTTCTGGCTTCGAGTGTGAAATGATTGGGGCTGTTTCAGCTCGAACATCTCCACCACAAAATACGGCGCACTTACCAGCGGCGCCCGGCGGTTCTTTGTGCCTTCCATCTCCACCGGTGCCGGCCGCAAAACTTTTCCCGACCCGACCTTTTCCTTCAACGCATCCAGCCCAGCCTTCAGTTGCAACTCACGCGGGCGGCCGTAGTCATAGAGGCGATAGGTCGTGTCCGACTGCTGCTGCGTTTCCACGATGATCGAGCCGGGGCCCAGAGTGTGCACGGTGCCTCCGGCAACATAAATCATCTCGCCGGGAAACACGTTAATCCAATTTAACAGTTCTTCCGCGCTTTGCCCACGGATGGCCTGCTCGAACTGCAGCCGCGTCACGCCGGGTTTGAGGCCGAGCGCAATCTGCGCTCCGGGTTTGGCGTGGGCCACGTACCAGCACTCAGTCTTGCCATGAGGTTCTCCGGCGCGGCGTGCAGCTTCGTCATCAGGATGCACCTGCACCGAAAGTTTCTCATGGGGAAAGAGGAATTTGAGTAAAAGCGGAAAGCGATGAGGATCAGGAGCGGCATCGCCCACCAGTTCCCGGCCGTATTGAACACTCAGTTCCGCCAGCGACTTCCCGCGCAGTGGCCCATTGGCCACTTTGGAATGATCTCCCGTCAGCCATGCCTCTCCGATTTTTTCTTCAAATCGGTGGTTCGGATAGATCGGAGACAAGTCCCGCGTCCCCCACGGGCGCGGGTCAAACAGGGGGTGCATCAGTAATGGATAGAGGTCACTCATGCGACAGACAAGCAGTTACGATTGATGTCCTCAGCGCTCTGTATCAGCGCTTGCCCTCGGAAGTGCGGGCGAGGACGCTCGCACGACAGCCGCCGGGACGGCGGCGCTGCATTAGAACAACGCTGGTCCTACAGTGCCCCCAGAAACTTGCGCATGCGCTCCAGCCCGCGATCAAGCTCCGCCACCGAGGTAGCGTAGGAAACACGAATATGGTCCCGCGTCCCGAAGCCCTCGCCGGGAACCGTAGCGACATGCGCATCGCGCAAGAGCCGCCCCGCAAGGTCTGCCGCCGATTTCAATCCGCCACGCCCGAAGAACGCCGAAACGTTGGGATAAGAATAAAATGCGCCTTCGGGCAAAGTGCACTGGATGCCCGGAATGGCGCGCAGACCGTTGACCACGTGGTCCCGTAAGTTGATGTACTCCGCCCGCATGTCGGCCACGCATTGTTGCGAACCTTTCAAAGCTGCGACGGCTGCCTTCTGCACGATGGACGTAGGGTTGGAAGTGGACTGGCTCTGAAGTTTCTGCATCGCGCTCACCACTGCCGCGGGACCCAGCGCATAGCCCAGGCGCCAACCGGTCATGGCGTAGGTTTTGGAGAGCGAACCGATAATCACCATGCGCTCGCGGTACTCACGCAGCGATCCGACGGAAAAGCGCTTCGACGTGTAGTTCAAATAAACGTAGCATTCGTCGGAGATCACCCAGATGCCGCGCTCGTGCGCTAGCCGGACCACCTGGGCCATGTCTTCCGCCGACATCACGGCGCCGGAAGGATTGGAGGGCGAGTTGAGAATGATGAGCTTGGTACGAGGTGTGAACCGCCGCTGGACCATTTCGGCGGTCAAGCGGAAGTTCGGCCGTTCGTCGGTCTCCACCAGCACGCAATCTCCACCCGCATAGCGAACGATGTCCTTGAATGACACCCAATAGGGGACGGGCAGGATCACGTCATCGCCGTGCTCCACCAGCACCTGAATGGCATTGAACAAGGCATGCTTTCCGCCGACCGACGCAACGACTTCTTCACGGCGATAGTCAGAATCAAAATCCACCGCGTGCCGGTGCACGATCGCGTCGCGCAGTTCAGCCGTTCCGCCTACCGGCGTATATTTGGTGAAATTTGCCTGGATGGCTGCGATGGCGGCTTCCTTGATGTGCTGCGGCGTGGCGAAATGCGGCTCGCCGGCCCCGAAATCGACCACATCAATCCCTTGCTGGCGCAGCTTGTCCGCTTCAGCGACCACCGCCAGCGTGGCCGAAGGCTCAATGCGGTTGATTCGTTCGGTGAGTTTCAACGCGGGCGTCGCTTCTGTAACCGGAGTCATCGGCGTTTCCTCGATTTCGGTTCTCGTGCATCTTGTAGTTTGATGGCCGGGTCGAGCTTCTCTTTAAGCCGCTGATCCACCATCTCCGGAACCAGGTGGCTTACCGATCCGCCCAATTGCGCGATTTCCCGCACCAGCCGGGAACTCAAATAAGAATACTGCTCGGCGGGCATCATGAACACAGTTTCCAGCTCCGGCCGCAATTTGCGGTTCATCAGGGCCATCTGCAATTCATACTCGTAGTCGCTGACCGCGCGAATGCCGCGCAGGACGGCGCTGGCCTTGACTCGGGCTGCGTAATCCACGGTCAGACCGTCAAAGGTGTCCACCCGCACGTTCTTGAAGTCCTGGGTCAGAGTTTCGAGCATCAGCCTTCGTTCCGGCAAGCTGAAGAGGGGAGCTTTTTCCGCGTTGCGCAGAATGGCCACGATCAGCTCGTCAAAAATCTTGCTGCCGCGCTCGATCAGGTCCAGATGACCGTTGGTGGGTGGATCGAACGTTCCGGGATAAATAGCCGTGATCTTTTTCAATCATCCTCGTGACGCACGGGAAGTGACTGCGGCAACAAAGGATTCTATGCGCGGAATGAAGGGAATGGCAATTGTTGTTTCGTCGGCCGCAGCCCAGGAGTCGTTGACCGCGTATTCCAAAGTCCGAGGCAATGAGTGTAATCGCGATTTTTCGCCAACGATCCGGCCCTGCTATTGAGTGTACGGAAGGCTACTGTCACGGCTCGTACCGCGATCAGTTACACAGACACCGCTTTCCCCGCGCTACTGCACCGTCAATTTGAGCTGGACCGACTCCTGTAGCGTGCCCGAGGTCGCCGTAACTGTCACCGTATAGGTACCGGCTGGAGTCCCACCGTTGCCGCCGGTCGGAGTCCCACCGTTGCCGCCGGCGCCCCCGCCTACACTACCGCTGCAGGAAGAAATCATGAGAATGAACCCCAACGGCAAGCCCCGAGCAATTCGCCGCAGCGCTCTCCTGTTATAACCTGCACGCGGCAAGATCAGCATTCCAACGATTGCCGCCGCCCACAACCACGGCCAGGGCTTGAACCGCTGAGGAACAATCATTCCCGTGGTCGGCGCCGTCGTGCTCACGCTTACGTTGAATTGCGTAGCTTTCGCCCCATTGACCTGCACACTCGACGGCAGCGAACACGTGGCATTCATTGGAGCACCAGTACAATTTAGTGATGCGTTGCCGTTGAATTCGGTTCCCCCGATGGACAGGACGTACTTCGCCGTTTGTCCTGCGCTGACCGTAGCTGACCCCGAACTCCCGGAAGGAAGAACCAGACCTAATCCAGTTCCCACCCCCGTGAGCGCCACCACATGCGGACTGCCGGCATCGCTGTCGGTTATGGTGAGCGAGGCGCTCCGCGAACCCTCCGCACCCGGCGTAAATGTTACCCCGATGACGCACTGGTTCCCTGAATCGACGCTGCTGCCACAGCCATTGTTAACAGAAAAATCCCCGGCGTTTGAGCCACCTAATTTGACACTGCTGATCGTCACTTTTATCTGGCTGACGTTGAAGAACGTCGTGTTTTCAGTTTGTTCATCACCGACGCCCAGGTTCCCGAAATTCAGAGCCTTCGGCAGAACCGTAGCGACCGCACTCATAGGCCGGTTCAATAGCAGGGCTGCGCTTCCGGTAACAATGTCCGGATAGCCGTCTCCGTTCACATCGACAGCGGCAATGTTGTCGCCATTAACGTAGTTATCCGCCAGGAAATATCCGGGCGCGAGCTGAAATGTTCCGTCGCCGTTGCCCAGCAGAATGAGAATGTCGCTTAAATTGGCAGTGCCAGCGCCCACCGCAATGTCCAGCTTGCCGTCGCGGTTGAAGTCGCTCACCGCAATTGCACTAGGCGCAAATGTGAGGGGGAAGTCTATGGGCGAGCCAAACGTTCCGTCGCCGTTGCCGAGCATGACTTCAACCCCGGTCGATGTGGTCAGGGCGAGGTCGGGGATTCCGTCGTTATTGGAATCTGCAGTCTGGATCGAGCCGCCCGGCGGGTACGATGATACCGGCGTCCCGAAAGTTCCGTTGCCATTTCCGAAGAGAATATTGCCGTTGGCTAAAGCCAAATCGAGCTTTCCATCATTGTTGAAGTCGCCGACGACAAGCGACCCCGCAAGGCTACCGCCCGCTGAAAAGCTGGTGGCAAATCCAAAAGTTCCGTCTCCGTTGCCGGGGAACAGCGAAACCGTATCGCCGCTGGTGTCTGCTGTGACGACGTCAGTATTTCCATTTCCCTGAAAATCTCCCACCGCGACAAACGATGGAGTGGTGTCGCCATAGCTTCCACTCCCCCGAAGGTTCCATCCCCGTTGCCCAACAGAATCCCCATAGCAGGACCTGCGGTTACCGCCGCGTCCAACTTCCCGTCTTTATTGAAATCAGCAAGGGCGGCGCTCGCATATTGTCCCTCATAGCTCACTTGCAAGTTGGACGGAGTTTCATAACCGCCTCCCGGGTTTGCCAGCACAACTGTCGCGCCGACTCCGCCCTCCACGCCCTGTCGTAGAAGGCCGATGAACAGGAAATCCGGATTACCATCCCCATTAAGGTCACCGACGACCACCGTTTGGTCGGGCGAGCACGAGCCGACGGGTGGGCACGGAACCAGAACCGTGTCGCTGGAGAAATTGCCATTTCCGTCGCCTAACACAACGCTGATAACAGCGAGGGGGTTTGCAGCGAAGATGGGAAGCACAGTGCTGACCAGGTCAGGGATGCCATCGCCATTAAAATCACCGATGGCGCCTCCGCCCACGCCCACTGAGATATTGGCGGGGACGATCGGGGTCTGGAAGGTGCCATCGCCGTTGCCGAGGAGAACGTAGGGCTTACCGAGTACCGGGTCGGCCCCCTGGACAAAGATGAGTAAGTCCATCTTGCCGTCACCGTTGAAGTCTGCTGTTAAAGCCTGTAGGAAGCCGGAGGGTTGAACCATGTTAAATATGTCTACCGGGGCACTGAAGGTTCCATCGCCCTTCCCAAGGGAAATCAGCGCTTCAAACTCATGTTCTGCAAAAGTCGTGGATATAAGGTCCGGGATTCCATCGCGATTGAAATCCGCAATTGCTAACACGTCACTCGCACCCACGGTCAACGCATTCTGCACGGTGCCGTTACCGTTTCCCAGAAACAGGTCAAGATTTCCTTCGTTTTCCCACAAAATGTCGAGTTTTCCGTCTCTGTTGAAGTCGGCCACTTGCGCAGACAGGGGCGTGATAACGTAGTCGCTTGAGTTGATTGGCGACTGAAACGTTCCATCCCCATTGCTCAGCAGAATCGAAACAGCCGAATAACCATTTTGCGAAGAAGGCGTGGGCACGGAGATATCCGCCTTGCCATCACCGTTGAAATCGCCGATTGCGATCACTCCCGGCGCATTGGTGTTGATCGTGGTTGGGATCGGCGACCCGAAGGTTCCGTCACCGTTATTGAGGAGCACGTAGAGGGTCGAGCCCGCGGCCGCGAGGATGTCCGGCCTACCGTCGCCGTTGAAGTCGGCAAGAGCAAACGAGGTTGCGCCCGAGATCGTGTAGGTCGCCGCCGGTTGAAAGGTTCCATCGCCATTACCGAGCAGCACCCAAACATTGTTGTTGTCGGAGACAACGACGTCCAACTTGCCGTCACCGTTCAAGTCAGCAACCGCAGTCGTGCTTACATCCGGCGGGGGAGCCGGCAAAGTACTGTCGATGCGCGCAATAAAAGACACGGGGAGAGTCCCCTGCGCCAACGCCTGCTGCACATTGGAAAGCAACAGCAGAAAGACAAGGAACCATAGACCACCTATGGAGCGAATAAACCTTTGAGAATCCCGCGAAGCAAGGATCGGCACGGCGGCCCCCCTAGGAAATGTCGGGCCCCAGCGAACACTGACAGCGGTTGCGGATGGTCGCGGCGAATCGCCGGCCCCGAACGTCATAACGAATCTATCAAGTTCAGAAGCGGGCCGTCAGTGATGGAGTCCACAGCCGACGGTTCACCCACCATGGCGAAACACCGGGGTTCAGCAAAAGTTGCGAATAAGGGATATTAGCAGCCGAGGCAGCATGAGCAAAGGCGGAACTCCTACTCGGCGCTCTCGCGGTCAGCTCTAACGGCGATACTCCCCAGCCTCGGCGGTTCGCTCTCATCTCGGCCTTGGTAGACCGAACGACAGAGATAACTGTTGTTAGCAGGCGCTTACACTCATTGCCTACCTCAGCCCTGCGATTTCACAACTTTTTACTTCTTTTCACCCAGGTTTGACACATCGCTGTCAGCGTTTGACTATGTTGTTTCCGGGCTGATCCTGCGGGACCCGGATCAGGAGACCACCATGACCCTAAAACGGCGCTGGAGCGAGCGAACCCGGCTGATGCTGACGTTGGAGCTCGCCGTGGTGTTGCCCGCCGCAGTCCTGGTGATCCTGAGCGCCATTCACGTGAACAGTATCCAGCGCGACAAGGGAGTCCAGGCGGCCTTTCAGCGCGATTTCACCCACGTGCTGAAGATCTCGGAAAAAGAGATGAACCAGAAGGCCTATGAACTGGCCGACGATGTGAGAACAGAAATTCCCCCTGCGGGAGCGGCGTGCGTCGAGACCCTGGACCGCATCCTTGCCTCCAATCCGCATATCGCACATTTGTTCGTCTATGACCCCGCCACTGGCGTGGTTTTCCGCTCGCAGCCTTACCGCTTGAAGGATTCCGCTTTCCACGCTGAGGCGGAGGACTTCTCCAGCATGTTCAACAACTGGATGCAGGTGGAATACAAGGACGAAGTGATGCACATGCAACAGATGGAGAAGAAAGGCCAGCGCTACTACTTCTTTGAGAACTGGGCACCGCGAGGCGACAAGCACTTGTACCAGTCCGGAACTGTCTTCCTTACGGCAGACAGTCACGGAGGCAATACCGCCATTGCAGGCTTTGTGTTCGATGCCGAGTTCCTGCGTGACCACTTCTTCCCGGAGATGCTGGAGCAGTTCCTCAGCCATCAGGAAGAACAGGGCGAGAGGAACCACGTCGTCATGATGATCCATCCCAAGAACGAAGCGACGCCCCTGGCAGCGTCGGTGGGTTGGGATGGCGGCGAACCTGAGGTGGAACGCAACCTGGAAGGAGCTTTTCCCGGTCTCACGATGGCCATCAAGCTGCCAGGCACGACGCTGGCTGCCCTGGAGCAGCACTTCGTCCGCACGGACTTCATAGTTTTGACCGCAATTTCTCTTTTGTTAGCTGCAGGCATCATTCTCACTCACCGCAATATTTCACGCGAGATGGCATTGGCCAAGTTGAAGTCAGATTTCGTATCGAACGTTTCGCACGAACTACGCACGCCGCTTTCACTGATCCGGTTGTACGCGGAGACGCTGGAAATGGGACGGCTGAAGTCGCCGGAAAAGTACCACGAGTATTACTGCATTATTCGCAAGGAAAGTGAGCGGCTGACCGGGCTGATCAACAACATTCTGGATTTCTCGCGCATCGAAGCGGGTAGGAAGGAGTATGAATTCCGCGAAACCGACATGCGCGAACTGGTGCACAACACGCTCGACTCCTATCGCTACCAGATCGAGCAGAACGGATTTGCCTTTGAAGAGAAGATCGCCGACGATGTGCCGCCGCTCAAGGTGGACCGCGAGGCGATGGCTCGTTCGTTGCTGAACCTGGTCAACAACGCGCTCAAGTATTCGCAGGACCAGAAATTTATCGGCGTCAATCTATTTCGCGATAACGGTTCGGTCAAGCTAGAAGTCGTGGACCACGGCATCGGCATCCCGGAGCACGAGCAACACAAGATTTTCGAGAAGTTCTATCGCGTGGGTGATCCGTTGGTGCACACCACGAAAGGCAGCGGATTGGGGCTTTCGCTGGTGCGTCACATCGTGCAGGCGCATGGCGGACAGGTCTATGTGGACAGCAGACCAGGGCGCGGCAGCAAGTTCACCATCGCTCTGCCTGTGAACGGCGCGGTAAACGGAGCGAGGGCTGCGAAGGCCTGAGGCCGGAGATCAGAGTGATGGCGAAGATCCTCATTGTCGAAGACGAGCCCAACATGGTGGCCGGGCTGCGCGACAACTTTGAATTCGAAGGCTATCAAGTCCTCACTGCGCCTGACGGTGTTGCCGGCCTGGAACGGGCGCTCAGCGAAACTCCGGACCTGGTAATTCTCGACGTGATGATGCCGCGCATGAGCGGGCTCGATGTCTGCAAGCAACTCAAGTCCAGGAAGCCGCACATTCCGATCATCATGTTGACGGCGCGCGGACAGGAAGTGGACAAAGTGGTCGGCCTGGAGCTTGGCGCCGACGATTATGTGACCAAACCATTTTCCATCCGCGAACTGCTGGCGCGGGTGAAAGCGGTTTTACGGCGGGCGAAGGGCACACCGAAGGATCAGGAAAAATTCGCGTTCGGCGAGGTGGAAGTCAATCTGAAAAGTTGTCAGGTGTCACGCAAAGGCAAGTCGCTGGACTTTTCCTCGAAGGAATTCGATCTGTTGAAGTTTTTCCTCAATCATCCCGGCGAGACGTTGAGCCGCGACCGGCTGCTCGAGGAAGTTTGGGGATACGACCATTTCCCCACCACGCGTACAGTGGACGCCCACATCGTCCGGCTGCGGCAGAAGGTTGAGCCCAGGCCGGAAGAACCACGCTTCATTTTGACGGTGCATGGCACGGGATACAAGTTCGTTGGCTGAGTGGCTTGACAGGAGACGGACGTGGAAAACGCGCTACAGCTTCGAGGGCAACCGCGAGAGAAGCCTAAACCGGCTCGCGTGGATGACACGCTGCTCATCCGCGACGCCCAGATGGGCAACGCCGCCGCTTTCGAAGAACTGGTGCGCCAGTACGACCGTGCGGTGCTGCGCTTGGCGGTCCATCTGACCGGTTCCCAGGAAGATGGGCAGGACGTGTATCAAGAAGCTTTTCTCCGCGCGTACATCAATCTGGGAAGTTTCCGCTTTGAATGCTCTTTTTATACATGGCTGTATCGCATCGTCAGCAATCTCTGCTTGGACCATTTGCGCAGGAAGTCCTCACGCGGTCGGGAAGTGACCACGACCGTCTCTCCGGAAGGCGAAGAAGAGCGGGTGCTCGATCGCATGCCCGATCAACGGGCCGGCGCCAGCCCGGAGCGCAGTATGATGAGCCGTGAACTTCGCCGCTGCATCGTACGCGCCATGGAACGGCTGTCTCCGCGTGAGCGCGTGGTGTTCGAGCTAAAGCATTACCACGGCCTGCGGCTGCGCACTGTGGCGGGCATTCTCAACACCAGCGAAGGCACCATCAAGAACACGCTTTTCCGCGCCACCCACAAGCTGCGCCACCAGCTCGCGGAAGTCCGCTGAAGTCCTCGTCCCCAGCTGCAGTACACTTTAGCTTTTCTCGGCACTTCCCGGGGCTAACAGCCTTCGACTTGATTTTCGCATCTTAAGCTGTTTGGATTGCCTCCACGTAAGGTGCTCATGAGAACGCTTCGACGGCAGACGCTCGTGGTGCTTCTCGCGCTCGGCAGCATGAGCGTGCGAGCGTCCGATCTGCCATCGCCGCCGCCCCTTTCAGCCGACGTGATCGTGCAAAAGCTCATGGCAGCCAACGCCCGGCGAGCGGAGGCGTTGCGCGGCTATCGCGGCCGGAGAATCTACCATCTTCATTACCACGGTCTGTTCGGCACTTCCGATGCTGAGATGGTGGTGGAAGCCACGTACACGGCGCCAGACAAAAAAGAGTTCAAGATTATCTCGCAAAGCGGATCGAGGCTGCTGATCCACGTGCTTCTCAAATTGCTGAGCAGCGAGCAACAGGCGCAGCTGCCGCAAAATCGCAGGGAACAGGAGATCACTCCGGCGAATTACGAATTCTCTCTGGATGAGACCGATCGCAGCTCCGGCGGCGATTTCTACGTTCTCAACGTGAAGCCGCGAGGCAAGAGCGATTACCTGTATCACGGGAAAATCTGGGTCGATGCCCATGATTTTGCCGAGGCCCGAATGCAGGGTGAGCCTCAAAAGAATCCTTCATTGTGGGTAAGCCACACCCAGGTCGAATACCGCTGGGCCAACCAGGGTGGGTTCTGGCTTCCGGTGCACAACGAATCTGTCACCCATGTGCGTATGGGAGGCAAAGCCGTCCTAACCATCGATTACTCCGACTACCAGATCGTCCGCAGCAATCGCGTGGCATCCGGGCAGCCGTGGAAAGAAAGTGGCACGGTTCCGGACCCTGCAGTGGTCACGCCGCCGCGGTAAAGAGTCATTCATTGGATCACTGCAATCGCTTCAAGTCTTTCCTGGCGGGCTCGAAATTCGGATCGAGGTGTACGGCCTGCTGCAGCTCTTGTTTCGCCTGGTCTTTGTGGCCTTCTCTCTCCAGGATGAGTCCGAGACGCCAGTGGGCGGCCGCGAGGCCAGGCTCGCTCCCCTCCGGAGGCTGACTTAGATAGGTTCGAAGATACTTTTCCGCCCGGGGCATTTCCCCACTCTGATTGCTGACCAGAATCGCTTTCCCCGCCTGATAGAAAGGCGCCGGATCGTCCGGTACCTGGTGTTGCGCATCGGCGAGCACAGCGTCCAGATCCTTCCATCGGTTTTGTTGCGCACACACGGTCGCTAAAACGATGTACGCCCCCACGCGACCCGAATCTATCGGAACGGCTTGTCTGGCCTGTTCTTCCGCCTGCGCCAGACTGGCGCCGCCTTTGCTGAGATAGAAGTTTGCGGCTTGAAGATGGGCGAAATAGTTCTTCGGATCGGCATGAAGCGCCTGCTGCAACAGCGGTTCAAGTTCCGCGCTTCGCTTCTCGTGGCTGGCCAGCTCAAATTTCATCAGGTACCCGCGGACCGGGTTAACCGTTACCATGCGTTCGGCAAGTTCCGCAGCCTTCTGCTTATCGCCGCCTACCAGGCCGGGCGCGTCGAGGTGAAACTCCATGAGATCTTCATTGGCATCGACGTTATTGGGATCGAGTTGGAGCGCGAGCTCGGCTTCCTTCCGGAAACGGCGCGCCAGCGACATCTTCTCAAACGTTCCCAGGCGCGCGGACGACAACTTGGAGCCCACGGCGTCCGCGAGCGCAGCCTGAAACTCCGGGTTCTTGTGGTCCAGGGAAACTGCCTTTTCTGCCTGCTGGATGGCATCATCCCAGCGTTCAAAGGCCTCGGATACCTTCGACATTTCGCTATAGCTGCGCGCATCGTTGGAATTCGCCTTGAGGCGCTCGGCGAGAATTACTTGTGCACGTTTGTAGTGGCCGGCCTCGATCAGAGAGCTGGGCGAGTCGTCGGCAGCCCGCACGAGGGACAGGAAAAGCCCGCACAGGGCGAGCACAGCAAATGTACGATTGAGCATTAGAACTCCGCGCGGGCTTCGCCGTTGCAAGGGCTCGCTTACTGGAATTCCAGCGTCACCATCTTCGCGTCCCCTGCGCCGACATTGGTGACCGTGTGGTTCAAGCCGCCCGCGAGCCATTTCACATCCCCAGACTTCATCTCAAGGTTGGATGCGCTTTTGCCCGCAACGTCGCTGCGCAGCACCAGATCGGTGACGGCAATCAACAGATGCGGTCCTTTGTGGCGGTGCTGCGGAAGCACGCCGGCAACCTGCAGTTCGACCTCGGAAACGCGCACATTGTCCTTCACAAAGAGAATCTCCTCGGTGCCGCCATGAAGAATGTGCATGCCGCGGTCCTCATCCCACTTCAGAGTGGGTGAGCTGCGCAACTGTTCGTCCTGCAACAACTCGACGGTCACATTGCGGAAGGGCGTGTTGGCCAGGTTACGCACGATGTGTGCGAAATTACCGTCCGCAGCGCGGACTTCTCCATCCTTCAGGTTAAGTGTCACGGCAGTCTTCCCCACAACCTCGTTGGAAATTTGTGCCGGTCCGAGCGTGACGAAAATGTAGTCGTGGCGATGACGATGCAACAAAGTAGCCGAGTGCGGCGCGGCTTCCACCTGAAAAACCCGCACGTACTGGTTCTGCAGCGACAAGTGATGAGAGGGCTCGGATGTGAGTTCAACTTCCGCCGGCACTTTATTCTGGGCGGGAGAAAGAAACACTGAGAGGAGGACAATTCGAACCAGCAGCGAGGTCATGGAAAAATTCTAACAGGGCCGGGGACCTCCACGCAGGATGCCGCGAGTGAGCGAGTTGTTCTTACGCAGCAAAGAGCCTGTCCCGATCTTCGAAACCAAGGATTAGAATCTTGCGATGGCCGACCTGGGAAGACTACTGATATTCCTTGGTGGAATCCTGGTGGTGGTTGGGTTGGCGCTGCTCCTGCTCGGGCGGACCAATCTTCCTATCGGCCGTCTGCCCGGCGACATTCTCTATCGCGGCAAGCATACGACCTTCTATTTTCCGCTGGCCACGTCCGTTGTGCTGAGCGTGGTGTTGTCGCTGCTGCTTTACCTCATCGGGAAAATCAAGCGATAGCAGTTCATTCAGCGATCCGGAGATCTAAGTCCTACGGGCCCGCCAAAATAAAATTCACTGTCACCTGGGTTTCGACTTCCACCGGCTGGTCATTCAAGTAATAGGGCCGATAACGCCACTGCCGGACTGCATCCACGGCAGCCTGCACCAGCATGGGATGGCCGCTGAGCACCTGCGGATTTTCGACTTTGCCTTCGCGGCTGATCACTGCCCGCAGCACAACCGCACCTTGAATTCGGGCCGCGCGAGCCAGGGGCGGGTAGACGGGCTGCACCAGATGGATAAGATTGCCTTCCATCATGTGCGAGACACGAAGATGAGGAACGAGCGGCGGCGGTGGTGGCGGGGGAGCAGGATTGAGGCCCGCACCAAAGCCATCCAGCACGGGATTACGAGCGCCGGCGGGGCCCATGCCGCCGGGAACCCAGGAGCCTGACAGCATCTCGGGACTCGCTTCCACATCAGGTTCGTCCGCGTGCACAATGCCAAGCGGAATATGCGTCGGAGTCAGCAGCGCAGATTCTGTCGGGCTGCTCGCAGGACGATGACCGTGTACTGCCGGCGCGGGCGGAGGCCCTGGTGGGACTGACGGCGCGACCACTCGAGCCAGCAGCAACAATCTCGGCAACCCCTGGGTAAAAAGCAGCGGCAGCAGAAGCAGTCCGGCGAGCGCGCAGGCTTGCACTCCGAACGAAATCGCGGCCGTCCAGCCTCGGTGTGAACGATTGGCCCAAGTGGAGTCGCACAAGGCATCGACAAGCATGGTGTCCTCCTCACATCAGTGCTTGCTCTCTATGGACACCGGGAAACACTGAAACGGGCGCCAGCCTGCCGAATTTCGCAAAGAAGAAATCTCGGCAAAGAAAAAGGCCGCAATTTCATGCGGCCTGACGGGAACTTCATTTGACTCGACGGTGTCGTCGATTTATTTCGGTGCTGGATTGGCCGGTGGCGGAGTTGTCGTCGCAGGCTTGCTCGCCGGAGCTGCGGGCTTGGTGGCAGCGCCGGTCCCGCCAGGCTTTGATGACGCCGCAGGCTTGGCGGGTGCGGGCACTCCGGACTGCAAGTTATACGTATCCACAATCGCCCTTGTGATATCGACCGAGGGCGCGGCCCAAAGCACCGGCCCGTTTGGCCACGGGTTCGACGTATCCACGATGAGACCCAGCCCTTTATCGCCCGCGTACTTGATAATCACCGGCCCCATCTTCTGCAGAATGCGGTTGCCGATCTCCTGTTGCTGCGTCTGGGCGTCGTCACGTGCATCCTGAACCGCGCGCTCCAGAGCTTTTTGTTTCTGTTCGATCTGCTTCACCAGGTTGGCGCGTGCCTCTTCGCTGAGCTTGTCGCCGCCAGTATTGAGCTGCTTCTTCAAGTTCTCTACTTCATCGTTCATGTTCTTCAGTTCGGTCTGCTTGGGCTCGAGCTTCTTGTTGAGCGCCTCGAAGTCGCGCTGGCCCTCGTTGCAGGCCAGAATGGCGTCCTGAATGTTGATGGTTACGATCTTGGCCACGCCGCCAGGGGCGGGTTCCGAGGCTGAGTTGCCTGTGCTTGCAGCACTGGGAGCGGCAGGCAATGCAGGGGTGGGGCTGGGACTGCCGGCCTGCGCCAGGGCTGCGGCAGAAAGGGCGAACATGCTGGCCAGAAGAAGGCGGACAAACTTTGTCGTCATGGGTTGCTCTCAAACTCCTTGAAAATCATCTCTGGGAAATCTTGCCTGGATCTTTCACCGATAATGCCGGGCCACGCCGCCATTCAACCAACACGCAAGGCAGGCCAACCAGTGTCTCACGTCAATCCCGGACGTGATGACCACCCCATAGTCCATTCGATTTTCAGGGTGTTATAGAGAGTCATTATAGGAACAGGGCCGCCTAAGCGTCAAACCGGGGAAGCGAGTTGAGGTGCCGGATATCGCGGAAATAGCCATCCACCCCCGCGATCAATGGCTCATCCTCGCCGGTAAAGTCGATGTTAACCTAAAGCCGGTCTCATAAATGTTTCGCAAAGCAGAGTACCTCAGCGGCTGAAGCCGGTCTCTTGGGGTGCTGGTCGGCACGGCTGAATCCGTGCCCTACCCAAAACCATTTCTGAGACAGATTCTAGTCTTCCATCAGACAAATGAAGAAGGCCGCACAACCACTTTGCGTTGCTATCGATACCGGCGGCACTTTCACCGACTGCGTATGGATCGAGCGTGGACGCATTCGCATGGTCAAGGTTTTCTCTACGGCGGAAGACCCGTCCCATGCCGTAGCCAATGCCTTGGAGAAAATCGGAGTGCGCAGTGGACTCGTTCTGCTGCACGGCACCACCGTTGGCACCAACACCTTGTTGCAACGCAAAGGCGCGTCCGTGGCGCTGGTCACGACTGCGGGTTTTGAGGACGTCATTGAAATCGGCCGGCAGGCGCGCCCCAGGCTTTACGACTTCTTCTTCGATCGGGTACAGCCCCTCGTGCCCGGCGACCGGCGGTTCGGTGTGAACGAACGAACCAGTCGCGACGGGGAAATCCTGCAGGAGCCGTCGCAGGATGAACTGCAGGAATTGGCGCGCAGACTGCGTGAGAAAAATCCGGAGGCGATCGCCATCTCGCTGCTGTTCTCTTTTGCCAATCCAAAGAATGAAGAAGCGGTGGCTGAGGCATTGTCCAGGTTGGGCGTTCCGCTTTCCATCTCGCACCGCATTCTGCCGGAGTTCCGCGAGTACGAGCGCACAAGTACGGTGGTAGTGAATGCCTATCTGCAACCCGTGATGCAGAAATATCTGGAGAATCTGGAGACGCGAGCGCGGGGCTGTACGAGACTTGCCCAAGGGCGCAGATCTTCTCACGGCACGATCCGCGTTTTCGTCATGCAATCGAATGGAGGAATCACTGCTCTGAAATCTGCCGCCCACGAGCCAGTGCGGACTGTGCTGTCCGGCCCTGCGGGAGGCGTGGTCGGCGCAGCCGCTATGGCGCAGCGGAGCGGATACAGACGCATCATTGCCCTCGACATGGGTGGCACTTCTACGGACGTGACTCTAGTGGACGGCAAAGCGCGGGCCAGCAGCCAGTCCGAGGTCGCCGGGCTTCCGCTCGGCGTTCCCATGCTTGATATTCACACCGTGGGAGCAGGCGGAGGTTCCATCGCGCGCTTCGATGCTGCGGGAGCGTTGCGCGTCGGGCCGGAGTCTGCGGGAGCCAAGCCCGGTCCTATTTGCTATGGCCACGGCACTGAGCCAACCGTGACCGACGCCAATCTGATTCTCGGTCGCCTGCAGTCGGATCGTTTCCTCGGCGGAAACTTCACCCTCGATCTGCAACGGACGCGGGACGTCGTCACGCGATGGCTGAAGGAACGGAGTTCACCGCTTTCTCTCGAACATTTCGCTGCAGGAATCATTCGCGTGGTCAATGCGACGATGGAGAAGGCCATCCGCGTGGTTTCGGTCGAACGCGGCTATGATCCGCGGGAATTCGCACTGGTGGCCTTCGGCGGAGCAGGTGGCCTCCACGCTTGCGAACTGGCGCAAGCTTTGGGCATTCCGCTCGTGATTGTGCCGGCGCTTCCGGGAGCGCTGTCTGCTTACGGAATTCTGGTCAGCGATGTTGTAAAGGACTACTCCAGAACCGTGTTGCAGCGGGCCTCGGACAAGCTTCTGAAAAGCGCATTAAAACGAGAGTTCGCCACGCTACAACAAAGGGCAGAACAGGATTTCAAAGTTGAAGGCTGGCACGGCAAGATTGTTCACCATTTGAGCGTGGATATTCGTTACCGAGGCCAGGGACATGAATTGAACGTCCCTTACACGCCGGGCCTGATCGCAGCCTTCCGCCGCGAGCATGAGCGGCGAAACGGCTACAGTTATCCCAAACGCGAGGTGGAACTGGTCACCCTCAGACTGCGAGCGACGATGAAATCCTCGCAATCGGGTCGAGCCGGAATTGAGGCGATGGCCACCGAGGACACGCCGCCAACGAAATCCGGGACCATCCTCCTCAACGGCAAGCCAGCAACCACCACAATCTATGCTCGCGAATCGTTGCGGCCTGGCAAGAAACTCAGAGGCCCAGCGGTCATCACGGAATACAGCGCAACCACGTTCGTCCCTCCGGGGGTGCGGTTTTGGCGGGATGCTGCAGGCAACTTGGTGATTCAGACGCGTTAGTCTGATAAGGTTTTTGGATCGGCGGCCAAAAGGCACGATCCATGTGGACGTGAAGAAAAGGAAGTTTGGGAATGAAGCCCGGAAAGCCGAAACCCAAAGAAGTCAAGCCCGCGCCGGCCTGTCGCTGTGAGTGCAAGGCGTGTGATATCGGGTACCACCGTGCGAAACGGCCTGACTGCGAGCATCCGCCACGCAAAGCTACCTGGAAAGCGAACTAGAGGAATCAACCCGCTGCCGGTGAGCGGTCCGACGTCCGACTTCCTTTTCCACCCACTCAACGAAGAGCGCTTCGAATTCCTCGCGCGTATAGACGCCCTTATGGATCAGCAGCGTATTCATCGAATACACCGTCGCTTTGAACCCTTCGTCCCGCGAAGCCGTGGCGAGTGCTTCCTCAAACGACATTGCCCGCTCTCCTAACTGTGCGTTTGCTTCTGAATGTCGGCCTCATCGAGGATACTACGCGGTCAACGCTGAGGCACCCGCCATAATTTGAATCCACAAGCTAGAATAGCTCTGTGAAGCAAAGCATCTTTGTAGTGGAAGACGATCCCGATATCTCTCGCCTGGTGCGTCACCATCTGGAGGGCGCGGGATTTGCGGTCAGAGTGTTCCCGACCGGGAACTCGGTAGTAGCCGAATCCGAGCGGCAGCGGCCAACCCTGTTCATTCTCGACATCATGGTCCCGGGCAAGGATGGGCTCGAACTGTGCCGCCAGGTGCGGCAGACGCAGTCGCTCGCCTCCACTCCGGTGATCTTTCTCACCGCCAAGGGCGGCGAAGCTGACCGCATTCTGGGACTGGAACTGGGCGCCGACGACTATATTCCCAAACCGTTCAGCCCGCGTGAACTGGTCGCCCGGGTCAAAGCAGTGTTGCGGCGTTTCGAGCGCCCGCTCTCGCAATCGCCGGTACGGGTGGGAGATATTGAAATCGACCCCAGCGCGATGACGCTCACGGTCCGCGGGCAGATGGTGACCACCACGGCAACGGAATTTCGCCTGTTGGATTACTTCATCCGGCACATGGGACGCGTCTTCACTCGCGATCAGCTTCTGGACTCGGTTTGGCGCGACACCGCGTATGTGACGCCGCGTTCGGTGGACGTTTACGTTCGCCGTATTCGTGAAAAGATCGAGCCCGATCCTGAAAATCCCCGCTACCTGAAGACGGTCCGCGGAACCGGTTACCGCTTCGAGGCTGCCAAGTGAGGAACCGGATCTTCTTCAAGCTGCTGGCCGCGTTCGCGCTGGTCATTGCGGCCGCCACGGGTCTGCTCGATTTCTCCGTACGTGGCGCTTGGGAAGACTCTCTGCGGCAGGACATCGAACGCAACCTGCGGCAAAAGACCCTGATGTTTGCCGGCCGAGTCAACAGTGATCGCGAGCACAATGTTCAGGACATCGTGTCGCAAGCCGGTCAGGCGGCCGGCGCCCGCGCCACGGTTATTGACGCCACGGGAAAGCTGCTGGCCGATTCCGAGTCCGCGACCACCTCGGCGGACAATCTGGCGCGGAACCCCGAATTCGTCGCGGCCTTGAAGGGCGATGTGGGAACGGACACGCGCCGTAGCCCTGACTTGGGGATCTCGTTCCTTTATGTAGCCGCACCCATTTCCGGAGGTGCGGTCCGACTCGCCTATCCGCTGGCAGACCTGGAAGCGGTCACCGCGGAGGCCCGACGCAGGCTGCTGCTGGCTTCGGCGATAGCATTCCTGGTTGCACTCCTGCTCGCGGGAATCGTGGCCCAATTGACAGCCCGACGTCTGCAACGGATTGTGCACTTTTCAGAACAGATTGCCGCTGGCGACCTCAAGGCCCGGATTTCTGAAGGCTCGGGAGACGAAATCGGACAAGTGGCCGCCGCGCTCGACAGAACCGCGCGCCACCTGGAGAAGAACTTTGTCACCCTGCAAACCAGCCAGCATCAGCTCGAGACCCTGCTCAACAGCATGGAGGATGCCGTCATTGCCGTCGGCTCCGACGAACGCGTGCAGTGGGCCAACTACCGCATGGACACTCTGCTTCCGCACGGCACCCGGCTGAACGCGCCCGTGGTTGAAACCGTGCGCGATCCCGATTTCCTGCGCGCCGTTCGTTCCGTTAGCCTGGCTCACAAAGTCTTCACTGCCCGCGCCACTTCCATTCTTCCCGGCCGCACCTTCGACGTGACTGCGGCGCCCATGCCAGGTGGAGGCGCAGTGGCCGTGCTTCGCGACCTTACCGAGACCGAGCGCATGGAGAAAACCCGCCGCGACTTCATCGCCAATGTGTCCCATGAACTGCGCACTCCGCTGACTTCGATCCAGGGTTACGCCGAGACCCTGCTGGACAGTTCACCAGAGACCAACCATGTCCGGGAGTTCCTGGAGATCATCCGCAAGAACGCCAGCCGCATGTCCCGGCTAACCGAGGACCTGCTTACGTTGGCTCGGGTGGAATCCGGCGAGCAGCGTTTTGATGTTCAGCCGGTAACGCCGGGGGAGCTATTGCAAGAGGCAGTGGAGAATTTTCGTGAACAGGCTCGCAGCCACGGCATCGAGTTGCAGGTCGAAGACAGCGCCCAGGATGCGGTTAGCGCCGATCGCGAGGCCATCCACCAGGTATTTTCGAACCTGATCGATAACGCTCTGAAATACGCGGCTTCTGGGCGCCGTCTGGTCCTGGGAGCGCGGCCGGCGGAACGCGGGGTGGAATTCTATGTGCGCGATTTCGGCGCAGGCATTTCCTCCGAACACCTGCCACGGCTGTTTGAGCGCTTTTACCGCGTGGACAAGGCCCGCTCGCGCGAATCTGGTGGCACCGGTCTCGGTCTGGCGATTGCCAAGCACATCGTGCTGGCGCACGGCGGCGCCATCCGCGCCGAAAGCGAGCTCAACCACGGCTCAGTGTTTCTGTTTACCCTTCCGTTAGCCACCGCTGCGGAGAGAGCGGCATCCTGAGTCGCGTCGGCGCTCTCTTAGAAGTCTTTACGACCCAAAATTTACACAGGATTAACCACCTGTTAATAAAAAGAACCTATGCTGACTGAGTGCTCACCAATACTAGTAGGCGGCAACGACGGCCTGGGTTCGTGCCTGCGCCGTTAGCTCGTCGAAGGGAAGCCGATATGACTACCGCCGCGGTGAATAACCCTGTGCCTGAGCGCGTCTACTCCCACTTGGTGGGCCGCACCATCGAGGCCTGCCGCGTCGCGCAGGAAGCCGCCGCGACCGCAGCCGAGGGCATCGCGACCGGTTCTTCACCGCTGTTGAACAGCATTCGGGAAAAAGAGAAGCAACTCGACACCCTGGACCGCGAGATCGATGACGGCGTCACGATTGCGATCACCCAGGTCACCGAACCGGAGGCCCGCGAACTGCTGGCCTGCATGAAGTTCATGATTGGCCTGGAGCGCATTGGCGATCTGTTGCTGAGTTTCGCTAGCAGCGCGCAGGCCGCTGGCGGCCGGCTGGATCCTCAGGACACCCGCGACCTGACCCACATGGCCACAGTGCTCGAAAAAATGCTGGCAGACGTCGGTTCCGCCTTTTCGAATCGCGACGTAAAAAAGGCGGTCGACGTGCTGCGTGCAGACGCCGAGATGGACCGCCTGCGGAACTTACTTTTTCTTCGGCATATCGAAAATCCTGAGGGGCAGCAACGCCAGGCCAGCCTGCAAGTCATTTTCATGACGCAATCGTTGGAGCGCGCCGGCGACCACGCCAAGAACCTCGCCGAAGAGGTTTGTCACATCGTGAGCGGGCACACCATCCGCCACGTCATGATGGGCTACGACAAGCCGATTGAACAAATGTTCCTGGAATGGCTGCGGCAGCGCGAAGAGCAGCGGTAAAACTCCGCGCTCCTATCTCTGTCTTTGCCGCTGATAGTATGTCCGCGCCTTGCTGCGGTTCCCGCAGGTCCTCATTTCGCACCAGCGGCGGCGGTGGTTCTTGGTCTTGTCGAGAAACACCCAGGCGCAGTCCTCAGAAGCGCACTGGCGCACGTTGGCAAGATCATCGGAAACGAGCAGATCCGCCGCAGCCCGTGCTACCGGCCAGAGCATTGAATCCAGGCTGTTCTCGGGGAACAGCCACTCCCAGTTGAACCGGCGGTTGCCGTAGGTAATTTGCGCCTGCCGCGATGCATGTTGCACAGCTCTGTTCAACGTGGCCAGAGCGGTGCTCGGAATCCCATGCCGGAGGGACACCGCAGCAAAAATGTCGTAAATGGCGTCACGCAGTTCGATGGCGTGGCGCAACGTCGACTGCGCGTTCCCCGGCGCCTCACTGGCAAGCTGCTGCAGGTGCTCTCCCGTTTTGCGGCTGGTGACTCCGACCTCTTCAGCCCATTGCAACAGGCGGGCATAGTCAGTGAGCAATTCCTGACGGTTCTCGCCCTTGCGATTGTCCACTGTGTTGGCGAAATCGAGGCAGACATTTCCGCCGGTAAACTCAAACGGCGACTTCGACCTGAGCTGTCTCATCAAGACTTCTTATACCAGTATAACCGTTAAAATGAGCTTGACAAGTTATACTGGGCTGACTAATCTTATCACTAGTAAACCCAAGTTTACTGGTGAGGCACCGATGTTCAGCGATCGTCCTTCCCAGGTTCGAGAGCTTCTCCGCAGTGGTTGCGTGGTGAAGATCGGCGGCGGCCACGCGCAGCCTCGCAGTAATCAGCCCGCAAGAATCCCCTCGCGAACTCAGATCACCCTCGGATTTGCCGCGATTTATCTCATTTGGGGATCCACTTACCTGGGGATTCGCTACGCGGTGGAGACCATTCCGCCTCTGCTGATGATGGGTGTGCGCCACTTGGTGGCAGGAGCTTCTGTCTATGCATGGGCGCGGTGGAGGGGAACACCGGCTCCTCCACACCGGCAATGGGTATTCGCTGTGATTGCCGGCGCCCTGCTGTTCTTGGCCGGGCACGGCATATTGGCCTGGGCCGAACAAAAAGTTCCTTCCGGGTTGGCGGCGTTGCTGTGCGCCACGCTTCCGTTGTGGACGGTACTGCTGGCGGCAGTGGATGGCACCGAGCGCAGGCTGGGGATGAAAGCCTTGGCGGGAATCCTCCTGGGTTTTGCTGGAGTCGCTCTCCTGATCGGTCCCGACGCCTGGCAACGGCAACTGCAATGGCTGGCTGCAGCGGCAGTGCCGTTGAGCGCACTGCTCTGGGCAGTGGGAACCGCTTACACCCGGCGCGCCGACCTGCCTTCATCGAAGGTTTTATCCGCAGCGATGCAAATGATGAGCGGCGGCGCCCTGCTGTTGATCGTCAGCTGGCTGGGAGGTGAAGGCCGTCACCTTCACCTCCCAGCCATCACGCTGCGCTCGGTGGCTGCGCTCGCTTATTTGATCGTGTTCGGTTCGATCATCGCGTTCACTGTTTACACCTGGTTAGTCACTGTTAGTTCGCCTTCGATGGTCTCGACTTACGCCTACGTGAATCCCGTGGTTGCGGTGTTAATCGGCTGGGCCCTCGCCGGTGAAGCGATCAGCGTGCGCACGATTGCAGCCGCTGTGATCATCCTGGCTGGCGTGGCTCTCGTGAACAAGCCAGGTAAACTGATCGCACATACCAAGAACGTTCGCGGGCCAGTTCGCGCTGAAGCTGCCTGGGATGCAACGGGAGACTAGCGTCTGATGGTCAACCTTCTCACCAGAAACGATTTGTTGTTGTCACCACCAAATGTTTTCTCCAATAAGCAGCTAATCATTAAGAAATTCGTACTATTGAATCTAATTTTTCGAGGCGCGACATGCAATTGAAGCCTTTCCTGCTGGATATGTGGCTGGACAACTACGAGCATGATATTGAATTCAACCTGGCGTCGAGCGAGGGGCCGAGTTGGACGGTAAATGCCCTGTTGACCCTCGCGGGCGAGGAAGAGCGGCAGCGGTTCCTCAATCATGAGTTGGTCTATAGCCGTCCAGCGGGGGCCGATGGACTGCGTGAAGCAATCGCGGAAATGCACGATGTGAGTGCGGAGTGTGTGCAGATCATGACCGGCGCCTCTGAGGCTCTGGTCGTCCTGATGTGGCTGGCGGCTGAGCCTGGAGCCAACGTAATACTGCCTCGGCCTGGATACGCGCCCTTTTCTGCGCTGCCCGAGTCGCTAGGTATTGAGACCCGCTTTTACGGGATACGCAAGGAAAACAACTTCGGCATCGACGTTGAAGAGATCATGATTCTCGCGGATGCAAAGACGAACCTGATCATGGTGAACAGCCCGCATCACCCGACAGGCGCGACAATGAGCGATGCGGAGATGGAGAGGTTGCACGAGTTCACCTCGACCCGTGGAATTCAACTTGTGAGCGACGAGGTGTATCACCCGATTTACCACGGACGGGAGACGCAATCGGCGTCGCGACTGCCGCAAGCGACTGTGATTCACGATTTCTCGAAAGCATTCTCTCTGCCCGGCCTTCGTACAGGATGGATGATTGAGCACGACCGAAAACGCCGGCAGCGCTACTGGAATGCCCGCGCATATTTTTCGATATCGAACAATTCGGCAGGGGAGATGCTTGCTGAAATCGCGATGCGCAAACGCGATGTGGTTCTCAGGAAAACCCAGGAAACCGCAACCCTGAACCTGGAGCACCTGGATCACTTCATGGCTGGGCATCGCGAAACGCTGGGGTGGATTCGCCCTCAAGGAGGAATGACGGCGTTTCCCTGGCTGGTCAGCGGAGAGAATGCCAGGCCATTCTGCCAGGCTGCAGCTGAACAAGGAATTCTGCTCGCCCCAGGTGATTGCTTCGATTCTCCGTCGCATTTTCGACTCGGCTTCGCCGCCACCGGACACAAGTTCCCACAGGCTTTAGATCGCTTGAGCAAATTCGTGAAGAGCTGGCCAGCGAAATCGCGAACAGGCTAGCAGTATGAGCCACTCTCAGCTTTTGCGGGAGACTAGCATTCTAACTGGTTCAGAATTGCCGGGACCCATCAAAACGAACAAGGTTCAGACCGCCTCTAGCCCCAGCCTGCTATCCTGCTAAACCATGCACCTGCTCCCCCCGGCCGCGCTGCCAGACGCGCAACTGGCGGCAGCCTACGCCATCTTTCTTGCCAGCTACCTGGTGTTTGCCATTGGCAAGTTTCCCGGCCTTCGCATCGACCGCCCAGGGGCGGCCATCATCGGCGCAGTCGCTATGGTTGCCTTTCGCATCGTGCGGCCCACCGACGCGCTCCGCTTCATCAACTTCCCGACCCTGGTGCTGCTGTTCGCCATGATGCTGATCGTGGGCAATCTTCACATCGTAGGTTTCTTCGAGTGGAACGCGGAAGTCGTGCTGCACCGCCTGAAACCCAAACAGCTTCTGCCCGCCGTGATCTTTACCTCGGGGATTCTGTCGGCGTTCTTTGTGAATGACATTGTCTGCCTGGTGATGGTGCCCTTCGTGCTCAGCATCACCCGGCGCATGCGCCTGCAGCCCTTACCTTACTTGTTGGCGGTCGCCACCGCGTCCAACATTGGCAGCGTGGCCACCATCACCGGCAATCCGCAGAATATGCTGATCGGATCTTTTTCCGGTATTCCGTACCGCGAATTTTTCTTTTACCTGGGACCGGTCGCGCTGGCGGGATTGTTTGTCGATTGGCTGGTCCTGCACTGGTGTCACTTTCGCAAGGTCGGACTGCCGGCGGAAACTGAGCAAACCATTCCGCTGCCCAAGCTCGATCTCTCGCAGTTGACCAAGCCGGCCGTGGTCGTGACTGCAGTCGTAATCGCATTCTTCGTGGGTGTGCCTCCTGCGATGGCGGCGGCGCTGGGCGCGGCTGCGCTGCTGATCACCCGCACGCTCGAACCCAGGAAGCTCTACGCTCAGGTCGACTGGGGATTGCTTGTGTTTTTTGTCGGCCTGTTTCTGATTGTCGGCGGCGCCGAAAATGCCGGCATCGTCCAGAACCTCCTCCGGGTCGCTGAGCACTGGAACTTGCAGAAACTCCCCGTCTTCACCCTTACCGTGGCAGTGCTGAGCAACATCGTGAGCAATGTGCCCGCGGTCATGCTGCTGAAATCCCTGGTTCCCGGCTTTGCCAATCCGCACCAGGCCTGGCTCGCACTTGCCATGGCTTCCACGCTGGCGGGAAATCTCACCATTACCGGCAGCGTCGCCAACATTATTGTGGTGGAAAGTGCTGCGCCCGAGGTTGAGGTCAAGTTCTGGGACTATTTTCGCGTCGGATTTCCACTCACCGTCACCATGCTAGTGCTAGGCTGCGTCTGGCTGGCCTGGGTCGGATGAGTTTCGATCGGCACAGTTTCGCATCGGCTGACAGCATGTATAAAGATCAAAGAGGCAACGAATTATGCGCTCAAAATCAATCGTGTTCGTTACGGCCGAGGTTCTTGTGCTGGCTGCGACGGTCTTCTCCCAGAACAACGTCGTGAAGTATCAAGCCACCATCAACAACGTGAAGTATGTCTATGCGTCGGTGCCGCCAGTCGCGCACGTCAAGCCTGGGGATATTCTCGATACCAACACGCTCGACTGTTTTGGCAACGCCATCCAGAAACCCGGCGACACGCTGAGCATGATCAAAGGGGACAATCCGTTGACCGGACCGTTCTACATCGACACTGCCGAACCCGGCGACACCCTGGCGGTAAAGATTCTCGATCTTCAGGTCGATAGCAACCAAGGCGTGGGCGCATTTGCGCCGGGATTTGGCGCGATCAACGCGACAAATTACACGCCTATGCTGGCGCCGCAGCTGCCCGAGAAAATCTGGTTCTACCCCATCGACCACGCGACTAACACGGCAACGTTCCAGGCGCTGGATTCGCAGTTCTCCGTCAAAGTTCCGCTGCATCCTTTCTTCGGATGCATCGGCGTAGCGCCTGCCGGAGGCGAGGCGCGCAGCTCGGTAGTGCCGGCAGAGTTTGGCGGCAACATGGATTCCCCCGAGGCCAGCGCGGGCAACTCGGTTTATTTTCCTGTCAACGTGGCCGGTGCGCTCCTCTACCTCGGTGATGGGCACGCCGCCATGGGCGATGGCGAAGTTGCCGGCACTGCGATTGAAGTCCCGCTTCACGCTCGGGTTCAGGTCAACGTCATCAAGGGCCAAAGAATCAACTGGCCGCGCTTCGAAAATGACGACGCCATCATGACTGTAGGCGCCTACCGGCCGCTCGACGACTGCCTGCGCATCGCCTTCACCGAACTGGTGCAGTGGATCCATCAGGACTACGGCCTGTCCGAGTTGGACTCCTACGAATTGCTTTCGCAGGTCGCGAAGATTCATCTCAACGAAATGGTGGACCCAAACTACGTGGTGGTGGCCACCGTCGAGAAGAAATACTTGCCAACGAAAAAGAAGTAGCGCTGCCTGGGATGAAACCACGACGGACACGAAGTCTCACAAAGGTCTCGGTCTCCAGATTTTTCTTCGTGTCCTTTGTGGTTAGGAGCAGATAGCCTTTTGCTTGACACTGGCGCGGCCGCGAGCGAAACTCCAGCAAAGAGATCGTGCACAGAAAATCTTAGTGGACCACGAATCCATCTTTCGCAACAGCGCCGTCCGCGGCCCAGAAGTAGCTGCTGTCGCTTCCAAGCAGCCGATAGCTTCTCTGGAGGAGACGGCGGAACGCGATCTTGAAGCGACGCTGCAACTGCTCGCCGAACGCGCCAAATATCTCACCGCCGCATCGGGCGTTACGATCGCGGTGCGCGAAGGCAACGAGATGATCTGCCGGGCAAGCGCCGGTGCCTCCGCGCCTCAAACCGGAACACCTGTCGCGCTGGACTCCGGGCTGGTTGGAGAGGCTGTCCGCACCCGGCAGACTGTTAGCTGTGACGATGTCGAGAACGGTTCGCGGCTCCGAGAAGACTATCGCGCCCTCGGCACTCGCTCCGTGATTGCGATTCCGCTCATGCGCGACCAGGAAATCGCCGGCGTCTTCGAATTGGGGGCCGAGCGGCCTCACGCGTTTGAGGAGAGGGATGTAACCGCGCTGAACCGCTTGTCGGAGATGATCCTGACGGCACTTGACCATGCCGAAGCCGCCAAGCGGGCCATGAAGGAAATTTCTGCGGCTGGACCTGCACCTGTTGCGTCTGAGCCTCTGCCGGAAGCACCGACCATTGCTCCTGTCCTGAAAGAAGAACCGCCGGAGTCAGCTCCGGAACCTGCGCTGGTCCCAGTTCGCAGATGCGAAGCCTGCGGATTCCCGATCTCCGAAGGCAGAACCATCTGTCTGGATTGCGAAGAAGCCGGACGAACTGGAGAGAGCCGAGCCGCAGGCTTTCTTTCTCAGTTCACCGGTGGAGATGGAAATCAAAGCTGGCTGGAGGACCACATGTACACTCTGGCCACGCTGTTGATCGTCGCGCTGACCGTGGTGTTGCTTGCGCTCAAGCTGCGCTAGCCGAACGCCTCCTTAGGCGTCGTTTATACTTTCCCATCGTGAAAACCCTACAAGGTGTGCTCATAGGCGTAATGCTTTGCGGTGCGGGTGCTGCCCAGCCCGCCGGCACGCAGCCGCTTACCGTAATTCGGGCGGGGACGGTCATCGATGGCAAGTCGGACACGCCCCGGCACGATCAGGTCATCGTGATTCGCGGAAATCGGATTGACAGTATCTCAGACGCGGCCGCGGCGAAGATTCCCGCTGGGGCGAACGTAATCGATCTATCGTCGGGAACTGTCATGCCCGGCTTGATTGATTCTCACACGCACATCTTCTTGCAAGGAGAAGACCCTGCGGAAGGCGGCTATGACGTCAATATTCTCAAGTATCCGCTGTCGTACCGCGCGGCGCGGGCCACGGTCTCGGTGCGGCGCGCTTTGGAACAGGGTTTCACCACGCTGCGTGACGTGGAAACCGAAGGCGCCGGCTACGGCGACGTCGGCATCAAGATGGCGATCGAGGAAGGCTATATTCCCGGCCCGCGGCTGTTCGTTGCGACCCGCGCCATATCCACGACCGGCGGCTACATGCTCGAGGGATACGCGCCCGAACTGGACATGCCCAAGGGCGCGCAGCTCGTGGATGGCCCGGTCGAAGCCCGCAAGGCCGCCCGCGAGCAACTCGACCATGGCGCCGATTGGATCAAGGTCTACATGACTCACCGTTCGTGGGTGGGAAAGAACGGTGAACTGGTTTCACAGCCGACCCTCACCGTCGAGGAGTTGAAAGCCATCGTCGATGAGACCCACGGCTGGGGCAAGAAAGTTGCCTGCCATGCCTATGGTGGCATCGGGTTGCGACGCGCGCTGGACGGAGGTTGCGATTCGATCGAGCACGGCCTCGATCTTGACGATGCGGCAATCGCCCAGATGCTCAAGCAAGGCACCTGGTATTGTCCAACTCTGGCCGCGTATTACCACGACTGGGCGCCGGCGGACACGCCGAACGGCCAGCGCGACCGCAAGCGGGTGGCTGTACATGAGATCTCGTTTCCCAAGGCGCTGCACGCGGGCGTAAGAATCGTTTTCGGCACGGACATGGGCGGAATCGCATGGAGCGAGCCCATCGCCCAGGAATTTTCCCGCATGGTGAGCCTCGGCATGTCGCCGATGGATGCGATCAAGAGCGCAACTTCGCGGCCGGCGGAAATGCTCGACATGCAAGGCCAAATTGGAGTCATCGCGCCGGGCGCTTATGCGGACATCCTAGCCGTCAATGGCGATCCGCTGCGCGACATCAAGATCCTGGAGAATGTGCAGTTCGTGATGAAAGACGGAAAGGTGTTCAAAAACGAAATCAGGTGATCTAAAATTCGTAACATAGTTGCGTGATTCATGAAGTTTGTCATTGAGTTCGACAGTACCCGGAAGCTGAACCGCGGAACCTTTCACGGCACGATTGACGACAAAATCATGCTCGAGTGGTATGAAAAATCCAAGCAACTTGTACACAAGTACAAAACTGAGGCCGCGATCATGGATTTCTCGGATGTGACTTCGTTCGATGTAACCCCGGGGACGATGAGACATCTGGCGTCCATGGCTCCTGTGCTTCCGGATCCGCACCCGCGCTGCGTGGTAGCTCCCAGCGATTTTCTGTATGGCATGATGCGAATGTTCCAGATGCTCAGCCGGAAGGGCCGGGAAGAGCTTCACATTGTGCGCACCATGACCGAAGCCTACGACGTACTCGAAATCAAGGCTGAGCCCGCGTTCCAGATATACGAAACCGTAGAATTTCCCTCCTCAACCCCCAAGGCAGCCAAAAAAGCCACGGCGAAGTAGCCGGTTCGGCGAACCGCGGTTCAAATCGGTCTGCCCGCGCACAGATTTCAGCAATTTCACTTGACAGCGGCTCCGTCCGCGTCATAATTCCCGAATCTTATTTCGCGTGCCTGAGTGCGCCGGGAGGAATTCCCTCCAGTGCGGCGCCTGGGAGGTTACTATGGGCGTTCTCGAACTTTGCGATGCCGAAGCGGCAGCAGTTCCTTTGCAGGCCAGTGTAGCCGACGCGGTTCGCACCATGCTGGATCTGCGTGTGGGCGCAGTCGCCGTCGTCGACGACCAGCGGCGAGTGGCGGGCATCTTTACCGAGCGCGATGTGTTGCGCAAGTTTGCCCTGAGCCAGCGCGACCCCGAGACCACGCTGGCGCGCGAACTGATGACCACGCCGGTGGAGCTGGCGACTTCCGAAACCGGCCCGGGCGAAGCACTCGTGACGATGGTCGAGCGGCACTTCCGGCATTTGCCGGTCGTGGACAACAACGGCAAGCTGCTGGGCATGCTTTCGATTCGCAACCTGCTGCAGTGGCGGATCGACGAACTCAGCCAGGAACTGGATTCGCTGGAGCAATACGTCAGCAACGATGGGCCGGGCGGAGATTAATCTCAACCGCTCCCACATGGCAAGTCCGATCAAGCCAGCCGGGTCTTTTCCCGAAAAGAAAATCGAAGATTTCTAGGTTTTGGAATCGGCTTGACATGATTTTCTTGGTGTATATACTGACGCGGTTTTGGCTGTGAGGATAGACCAAAACTAAGGAGAACGTATGCTGTCGAAAAAGTTAGGAATTTTCGTAGTGCTCGCCGTATTGCCTGCCCTGGCCCAGGTTTCAACCCAAACCACAGCAGATGTACTGGCTCCGCGTCAGCACGCGCCCATGAGGTGGGTCGGAACGCTACCCGATGGCTCCGTGGAGAGTGAGAACTGGAGCGGATATGCCGTGACCGGTTCTTCGTTCACCGCGGCCGAGGGCTCGTGGACAGTTCCCACGGTCAACTGCAGTAAAACACCGAACACGTACTCATCGTTCTGGGTGGGGATCGATGGATATTCCTCCAGCACCGTGGAGCAAACTGGAACGGATTCCGATTGCAACAGTACCCGGCCCTCCTATTACGCCTGGTATGAGTTTTACCCGGCGGGATCTGTGCTCATTTCCAGCGTCCCGGTATCGCCCGGCAATAACATGTCGGCAAAGGTGAGCTTCAGCGGATCGCTGTTCACGATTACGATCACCAACGAGACCACAGGCAAATCGTTCAGCAAGAGCTCGACCGTATCCGGCGCGGCACGAAGCTCAGCCGAATGGATTGCCGAAGCACCCTGCTGCACCCGCCGCGGGGGCATTCTGCCGCTCGCCGATTTCGGCACGGTTGACTTTGGCCAGGACTATACCGATGTGAGCGGCACTAATGACGCGACCGATTCCTCGACCTCAGGGCCGATCAGTGCTTACGGGAGCGCGGTGAACTCGATCACGATGGTCAGCGCGAGGGGCGCGCAGGAAGCGGTCCCGTCGGCCCTCTCGTCGGACGGAACCAGCTTCACTGTGGCTTGGAAGTCTGAGTGATAAGCAGGCCGGATGGCCCGGTTCACACTTGAAAGAAGCCGCAACTCTTGAAATGCAAAAGGCCGGCATAAACGCCGGCCTTGGTTTTTAGCGGGAACCAGTCCCTACTTCTTGGGCGCGATGGCGTCCTTGGTGGCCTTGGCCACTCGGAACTTCACCACGGTCTTGGCTTTGATCTGGATGGGTTCGCCGGTCTGCGGGTTGCGTCCCATGCGGGCCTTGCGGTGCGCCTTTACCAGGCGGCCCAGGCCGGGGATCACGAACACGCCGTTCTTCTTGGTCTCTTTTACAGCGGTGTCAGTCAAGTGCTCAAGAAATGCCGCTGCGGTCTTGTTGTTGGTGCCAACTTTTTCGCCCAGGTGACGGACGAGTTGAGTCTTGGTCATGCCGATAGCCATGAATCCTCCTAAGGGTGAAACTCTGATTTTTCCTGCGTAATTCGCATCCTACAACAGAGCTCCTGTGGAAAAATAGCGTTTCGACCGCATTTTTAGCGGTTTTTTTCAATTAGGAACCAGAAAAGCCCACAAAAATGGCCTATTTTGCTATCTCGCGCTTCGGAAAGGTGTCGCTGAGCAGCGGCGACGCTCGGTCCAGGCCGCCTGACGCCGCATGTCATAATGAACGTCGTTGAAACGAGAGTGAGGATTCTGTGAGTTGTGCGATCTGCGAAAAGCGCAAGGAGAAGCGCTTCTGTCCCGCTGTGCATGGCCGCATCTGCCCGCAATGCTGCGGCGAACAGCGCGAGGTGACGCTGGATTGTCCCAGCGATTGTGTCTATCTCCAGCAGGCGCGGGAGCATGAAAAGCCGCGTCCGCTGGAGAGTTTGGAGCAGGCTGCGCTGTTCCCTCAGGTCGAAATCGGCGACGCGTTCCTCTATGAGCACGAGCACCTGGTCGTGGGCCTGACCTTCGCGCTGGCAAAAAGCGTGCGCGCGGACCGAACTGTCAACGACGGCGATGTGATCGCTGCGCTGACTTCGATGGCTAGAACATACGACACCTTGGTGAATTCCGGCCTACACTATGAGACGCCAATCGCCAACGCCAGCCAGCATGCCATCGCGGCGGAAGTGCAGACAATGCTGAAGGAGTATCGCGAGGCCGAAGAGAAGCACATCGGCTACTCCCGGCTGCGCGATTCTGAAGTGCTGCGCGCACTCGTCTTTCTGGTGCGCATGGGGCACGCCCGCACCTCGGGAAGACCGAAATCGAGGGCCTTTCTGGATTTCGTTCTGGGGCAGTTTCCGGAGAAGAAGTCCGCCATTGCTGCCCCGGACGACGTGGGCAGCCGGCTGATTGTTCCGTAACACTTAAAGGCGCGAATCCATCTGAGACTGAGCTTGACACCCATTTTCGCGCCCTAGGTTCGCCTTAGCCGCAGAGTCTATTGCCTCAGGTTGCTGATCAGCACAATGTCCGCCTCGCCTTTGCCAACCGCTGCGTAGATTGACTTGCCATCGCTGGACCAGGACACACGCCGCGTGATGAAGGTCGCCTGTCGTCCAAAGTCGGTGATGCGGCGCATCTCACCGCCGGCCGTCGGTTGAGCCCAGATGTTCGTGGTCGAGCCATCGGTGAGTAGCACAGCCAGCCACTTGCCATCCGGTGAAAGCACCGGCTGGGTCAGAATGTAGGACGACATGCGAGATCCGGAAATCCGCGCCAGTTTTCGTGCCGGCCCGCTCTCCTGATCTGCGGCCATGATCTGCATGTCCGACACGCCGTTCGAGGCCGGCAGAATCGTCGTGAAGTACAGCTTGCCATCCGCCGCCACCGCCGGCTTCTGCCCTTCATCCCGGACTTGCAGAACCGGCCCTCCCTCCGGAGACAGTTTCTTGATGGAAAAACCGGTGGCTGTCGGTGGCGAAAGGTACAACCATCGGCTGTCAGGAGACCAACACGCCCAGCCCCCGCCATCACTGACTTTATGGGCGTTGGTGCCGTCGGCATTCATCAGCCAGGCGTCCACGTTCCATCCTTTTGACGCTCGTTTCACATAAGCGATGTACTTGCCGTCGGGCGACCACACCGGTACGCCCAAGGTGACACCGGAAGCCTGCTCGAAGGTCAGCTGCCGGCTTTGTCCGGTCGCCAAATTTAAGACCCACAGATTGCCGTGTCCACCGCTGTCGCTGAGGTACACAATCTCTCGGTCCCCAGGCCCAGCAGAGGGGGTCTGGACGGCACCGGTCTGGTGCGTGAGTTGTTCACCGCGACGGACATTCTCCTCTCCGCTGCCGTCCACCGGAAATCGCCAGAGGTCGAATTGAATCCGCAAACGGCTGGCCACCACGTTTCCGTTGGCGTCCAGGTCGGGTGACGTGTAGGAAGTTTCGCCGAAGGTGAGCTGTCGGCGGTCCTTCCCTCCGAAGCGGACTGACCACAAGTTCACCGTCTGCAGGTAGAGGACGGTGCCGCCGCGTGAGCTGCTATACACCACTCCCGAATTATCCGGTAGCCATGCAAATCCCTCCATGGGATTGCCTTCCCGAGTAATGTTCTCCGGTTTGCCACCGCTCGCCGGGACGTAAAACACGTCGTAGTCAAATGTCCGGCCCGTCAGGTACCCCAGCCTTGTATCGTCGGGCGACCACCGCAGGTCGGAATAAGTGAATTCGGGGGGAAGTTCGGCAACCTTCCGGGAATTCGCTCCGTCCCGGTCCGCCACTGCGAGTTCGATCCGTCCCTGTGCGGCGTGGAAATAGGCGATTTGTTTCCCGTCGTGGCTGAGGTCTCCGCTGCCCAGACTGGCGACGATTGGCCTCGCGGTTCCACCCAGAGCCGGAATCTCCCAGATTCTGCCTTCACCGTCGGGTTCTGTCGAAGGAGAAAAATAGATGAGAGAAGCAGAATCCGATGACCACCGTGGAGTTTGATGGTCCGCGTCGTCATGTGTGACCTGCAACGGAGCGCCCCCGGCCAGCAGCCGTACCCAGATTTGCCGTCGTCCCGCGGCATCCGCGGTGAACGCTACCGACTTACCATCCGGTGAGAGCGCCGGAAACTCTTCCATACCCACGAAGTCGGTGAGTCTCTTCAACACGACTTCACTGCGGACTGCCGGTTTCGACATCAGCTTGCCAGCGACGAAGCCCGCCGCCACCGCCAACATCGCTGTAAGCACCATCAGCATCGGAGCCAGTCGGCGGGGAGATCCTCCCGCCGCAACCGAAACTGCTGACGCGCTGCCGCTGTCGTCTCGGGTAAGCAGCTCCAGATTGAATGCCAGATCGCGCGCCGACTGAAACCGGTCGTCACGATTCTTTTCCAAACAGCGGTGTACGATGCGCGCCAACGCGGGAGGCAGGCTGCGCACAATGCCGGAGAGATCTCCCGGTTCCTCCTTGAGGATCGCGCTCATCGCGTCCGCCGAGGTGGTGCCGGGGAACGCACGATTGCTGGAAAGCATTTCGTAAAGAATTGCGCCCAGGCTAAAGAGGTCCGAGCGATGGTCCACAGACTGTCCGCGCACCTGCTCGGGGGACATGTAGCCGGCGGTGCCCAGCACCACACCAGCGCTTGTAGGGGCTGCGATTGTGCTTTGCGCGCCCGAAGGATCGGGGCCGGTAAACTTTGCCAGCCCGAAGTCAAGAATTTTGACCAGGCCGTCGCGTGTGATAAACAGATTTTCCGGTTTCAAATCACGATGCACGATGCCGCGGTCGTGTGCTGCCGCCAACCCTCGTGCGATTTGCAGCGCGTAGTCAATGGCTTTTCGGACCGGAACCGGCCCCTGTTCGAGCCGGTCGCGCAGAGTCTGGCCCTGCAGCAGTTCGCTCACTTCATAAGGAGTTCCGTCGTCGCGCGTGCCGAACCGGTACACCGCCAGAATATTCGGGTGATTGAGAGCAGCGGCGGCCCGGGCTTCCTGCTCAAATCGTCTGAGCCTTTCCGGATCCCGAGCTAACTCGTCTGGCAGAACTTTGATGGCAACTTCACGGCCGAGACTGAGGTCGCGCGCGCGGTAAACTTCTCCCATGCCGCCCGCGCCCAGGGGGCCCAGAATTTCGCAGTCTCCGAGTCTCGTGCCGGGGGTCAGAGGCATACAGCAGGCATTATAGAGCGGACCTTACCTCAGAGGCGCCATTCCGCATCCACGCTTCATAGCGAATCTTATAGGCCTGCCCCAAGTGCGCTTCGGAAAACTGTGCGAATCACCGTAGCGCCCAGCCCCACACTTCCTCTACGACGGCAGAGTTGTTCCCGGCCCCTGTTGAGGCTGCACGCTGGCCCGCACCACTTCCAGCAGTTCGCCGTTGTCTACGGGCTTCTGAAAGAAAGCGGTTGCGCCCGCCTCCAGAGCGCGTTTCTCGTTGCCTTGCGGATCGCGCGCGGTCAACACAATGACCGGAACCTGCGATAGGGAATCGCTATTCTGGAATCTTTCCAGAACCACGAAGCCATCGCCCGCCGGCAAGCCCAGGTCGAGAATAATGAGGTCTGGGCGCTCTTTCTGGGCGACGGCCAGGGCCGAATATCCATCGGACGCCTGCACCGTATCGTAATTATCGGCGCGCAAACGCAGTTTCAGTGCTTTTCTTAGGTTGGGATCGTCGTCCACGATCAGGATTTTGCTTTTTTGCATGGTTGTTCTCCATTTCCTGGTTGAATCAGGATTGTTTGGCATCAGAATTCGGGCTGGTCTCTCCCGAGCCGCCTCGCTCGCGGGCAAGGGTCAGCGTAATCATTTCGGTAACGCGGTCGGCAACCTGTTGCACCAGCGCTTCCACTGGCGTGTCCGATGGTTGCGAAGGAAGCGGGACTGCCGTCGCCGATACTTTCACCTCACCCAGAGCCTGCAACTCCTCGCTGCGACCCAGTTGCCCGCGAATGCGGGTCATCATGATCTCGGCGCGCTCCAGATCGGTCGAGGCCACGACGAAGAAGCTTTCCCTTGGGCCGCCTCCCAGGGCTGGAAGAACCAGGTCTTTATCCAGATAAACACAGCGCCGCAGCAACTCCAGGCTCTGCAGACAGGTTTCCTTCCAGTTTCCCCGCGGAGGGTTGGAGCGCGGGACCAATTCCACCCGCACCAGCACGATGGCGTCTCGCAAACAACCCTCGTGCACGATCGCCGGCGCCAAAAGCTTGGCCAGGGAATACAAGGGCAAAGTGAAGGTGAAGGTGCTGCCATGTCCGAGTTCGCTCGCCACCCAGATGCGCCCGCCGTGGAGATTGATCAGCTCTTTTGTGATATACAGCCCGAGCCCGAGACCGGAACGATTGTTGTCAACCGAATCCGGGTCTTGATAGAGCCGCTCAAAGATCAGGGCTTTCGCCTCGGGGCTGATGCCGCGGCCGGTGTCCGTCACCGAAACATAGACCATGTCAGCGTCAGCCTCCACCAGGCAGGCCTTGATGATGACCGACCCTCCCGGCGGAGTGAACTTGATTCCATTGTCGATGAGGTTGATGAGCACCTCGAGGACGCGGTCGGGATCGGCGTGCACAAACGGAATCCGGGTGTCCACGCCAATCTCCAGCCCCACCTCTTTCTCCTGCGCCGTGGCTTGCATCATGGCAACGGCCTGCTGGATGAGCTCGCAGATCGTCAGACAGCGGGGTTCGACCCGCAACTTTCCGCTTTCCGCTCGTGTGGCTTCCAGCAGATCACGAATCATGGCGTGCAACTGGTTCACGCTTTTCGCGATGGTTCCCAGATGATCGCGCTGCTCCGGCGAGACCGGTCCCGCCAGTCCATCCAGCATCAGAGACACATACTGGTGAATGCAGGTGAGCGGGGTGCGCAGTTCGTGCGAAACGTGCGACAGAAATTGGTTCTTGAACTCGAGCTGCTGCTTGCGGCTCATTTCGAGCGAGCGCAACAGGGCTTGCCGCTCGACGGCATAGCGCATGGTGCGTTCCAGTTGCTTGCCGTTGAAATCACCCTTGACCAGATAGTCCTGCACGCCCTGATGGACCGCCTTGATGGCCAGAGCTTCGTCATCCTGGCCGGAGAGAATCACCACCGGAACGCCGGGGGCCTTCTCCAGAATTTTGCGAAAGGTTTCCGCGCCGCGACTGTCCGGAAGATTGAGATCGAGGAGTACGACCGTAGGGGATTGTTTGCTAAGGGAAGCCAGCCCATCCGCCAGCCGTTCTACCCGGTTTACGTCCACCACAGACTTGCCTTCCACCAGCCGCAAACGAACCAGGTCAGCGTCTCCGGAATTATCTTCGATCAGCAGAATGCTCGTCGGTTGCTCGCTCATCAGTGTCCTCCCTCCGGCACAGTGGCGCAGCCGAACCAGAATTGTTCAATCGATTGCACGGCAGAGAGAAAATCCTGCAAACTGCCGGGCTTGCTGACATAGCAGTTGGCCCCTAGTTCGTAGCTGCGCATGATGTCCTGGCGGGAGCAGGAAGTGGTGAAGACCACAATCGGAATGGTCCGCAATTCCGGATCGGTCTTCACTTCTGCCAGCACCTGCCGGCCATCGCAGCGGGGAAGGTTCAGGTCCAACACCACCAGGTCGGGCCGAGGCGCATCCTCATACCCCTGCTGGCGGCGGAGAAATGCCAGAGCCAGTTCCCCATCCTTCACACTAGCGATATGGCTGGGCCGCACGCTCTTCGACAGCGCTTCGCGCTCCAAGTCAAGATCGGCGGGATTGTCGTCCACCAGCAGGATTTCAGGCAGTGACTGCGGCATTCGCCATGACCTCCTTCTCCGGGCAGGTTCTGTCTTCATCGGCAGCGAGACCGGGCAACGTGAATTTGAAAGTAGAGCCCTGGCCCGGCTGCGATTCGACCCAGATTCTGCCGCCATGCTGTTCGACGATCTTCTTGCAGATGGCCAGCCCCACACCATTGCCCGGATATTCCGCCCGGGTGTGCAGCCGCTGAAAAATGGTGAAGATGACTTCGGCGTGCTCGGCAGCGATGCCGATTCCGTTGTCGCGGACGGCAAACACCCAATCCGCCCCCAGCTTTTCCGCGGAGACGCAGATTCGCGGTGTTTCCTTGCCGCGAAATTTAATGGCATTGCCGATCAGGTTTTGCAACAGTTGCGCCAGTTGCGATCGGTCGGCAACGACCGACGGCAGCTTGTCATGCGTAACTTCGGCGCCGCTTTCCTTGATCGCCGCCTGCAAGTTCAGCAACACGTCATCCAGGACTGCGTCGCCGTTCGTGCTCACGTTTTTCCTGCCATCGCGGCCAATGCGGGAAAAGTTCAGCAGGTCCTGGATGAGCGCCTGCATGCGCTGCGCCCCCTCGACCGCGTAGCCAATGTATTTGTCGCCATTTTCGTCAAGCTGGCTGCGATAACGCTCCGACAGCAGTTGGGTGTAGGCAGCCACCATGCGGAGAGGCTCCTGCAAGTCATGCGAGGCCACGTAAGCAAACTGCTCCAGGTCGCGGTTAGAGCGGGCCAGTTCCTCGACTTTTTTCGCCAAGTCGCTTTCCGATCGCTTGCGCTCGGTGATGTCACGCACAATGGCAGTGAACAGCTTGTGCCCGCCGAACTCCATCTGCGAGATGGCTATTTCAGCGGGGAATTCCGAGCCATCTGCGCGCAACCCGCTAACCGCTTCCTGTTTGCCGATGTGCCGCCGGGTCTGCCCGGTCCGGCCAAAGTCTTGGACCTGTTCGACGTGGGCCGAGCGGAAGCGCAGCGGAATGAACCGCTGCAGTGGTTGGCCAAGGGCCTCAGTGGCCGCGCAGCCGAGCATCTTCTCCGCGGCAGGATTGAAAAGCACAATGCGCTGCTGTTCATCTACGGTGATAATTGCGTCCATGGCAGACGCGATAATCCCGGCCAGTCGTTGTTCGCTCTCGAGCAGCGCCGCCGCAGTCTTCTGCGGTTCACTCGCCTCGCCACTGTGGGCAACCCACCCTCGCACCGATGTAACCAGCCGGGCGAAAGGCGCAGAAACAGATAGGCCAGGCGCAGACATGAAGGGCACATCGGCATGGAGGCGGCGACCTTTAGCCGTTCAATGCAGTCCAGTAGTCCCGGTGGGACATTATAAGAACCGGCTTTCGCCTCGCAGCGGTCAGCGACGGGCCATGTACTCAAGATCACACGCCTTTGTGACGCGTACCCACGCACCCTTGTGCCTTCCCCACTCGACGGCCTCGCCGCTCCCGCGCTAAGCTAGATCGTTTCCCCTTGGAGGCCGTAAGCATGCGGGAGGCAGTCGCAAAACTATGGCCGGAGATTCAGTGGATTGAGAGTGCCAAACTGCGCGAGCAGGTCACGCAGACCTGGATCAAGGCGCTGGAGCGCAGTCCGCTGAAGCCAGAGGACCTGAACAAAATCCCGTTCACGCTGCTGGTGCCCAACTGCCCCATCACCTTCATGGAGCACAAGCGCTGCGTGGTGCACATCGCCCGCCAGAGCGCCGAAGCCATGCAGGAGTTCATGGGGCGGTCTTTGCCCATCGACCTGGACACGGTTATTGCAGGCGCCATCCTTGCCGATGTCGGCAAATTGCTGGAGTATGAAATTGGCCCGGACGGCAAGGGCCGGCAGAGCGAGCGCGGCGAGGCCCTGCGCCACCCGTTTACCGGAGTGGCGCTGGCCCTCGAATGTGGTGTGCCGGATGGTGTCTGCCACATCATCGCGGCCCATGCCGCCGAGGGTGACCTGGTGAAGCGCACCACTGAGGCTTACATCGTGCACCACGCCGACTTTATGGCGTTCTTGCCGTTCAAGAATCCCAAGAACGTGAAGGGGAAGTGAAACGTGACGCGCCAAAGCCACTACTCCTTCCCATTGTCATTCTGAGCAGAGCGAGGAATCTGCAGTTGAAGAAGACAAGAACCGAACTACACATTCCTCGTCGCTTCGCTCCTCGGAATGACAATGGGCACGGGGGCCGCATCTCAAGGAGACATCTTGTCCGCTAAAGAAGCCATCGCACCGAAAGAAACCATTACCGCGAAGATGGCCCGCTGGGCCGCCGCGCTCGACTACAAACATCTTTCGCAAGATGCCATCTACCAAGCCAAACGGTTCCTGCTCGACTCCGTCGGTTGCGCTTTGGGCGGCTACCAGCAACACGATGTCAAAATCGCGCTCGATGTCCTGGACGAAGTCGCGGGCCGCGGCCCCAGCACCGTGATCGGAACCGGCAAACACATCGATCCTGTCTCCGCCTCGCTGGCCAACGCGCTCATGATCCGCTGCATGGATTACAACGACATTTACTGGAAGCAGGACCCGTCGCATCCTTCGGACATTTTTCCCGCCGCGCTGGCTTGCTGCGAACGTGCCAAGAGTGATGGCAAAGAGCTGGTGGTCGGTCTCGTCCTCGGCCACGAATTCGAAATGCGTTTCTGCGAAGCAGCTTTCCCTGGCATCCGCGAACGCGGCTGGCATCACGCCACCCTGACCGCTTTTGTCTCCCCGTTCGTCGCCGGACGCGCGTTGCATCTCGGATGGGAGCAGATCCAGCACGCCATCGGCATCTCTGCCAGCCGCCACGCCACGCTGGGCGCGGTCACTGCCGGCAAGCTCACGATGATGAAGAACACCGTCGATCCCATGGCCACGCAGAGCGGGGTGCTTGCGGCGCTGCTCGCGGAGAAAGGCTACACCGGCCCGGAGCACGTGGTCGACGGCAAAGAAGGCCTCACTCACTGCTTTGGCCCGGAGTGGAAACTGAATATTTTGACCGACGGCCTGGGCGAGTCCTGGCGCATCACGCAGTGTGGCATGAAGGCATTTCCCACCGAGGCGCTCACACACACGCCCATTTCCGCGGTGCTGGATTTGGTCAAGCAGAACGATCTTAAGCCGGACGACGTCGCCAAGATCCAGATTCGCTCGCTCGCCCGAGCGGCCGACATTCTTTCCGATCCCAGCAAGTATGATCCGCGCAGCAAGGAAACGGCCGATCACTCGTTACCCTATGTGATCGCCGCGGCTTTGGCCGAGCGGCAGGTCACGCCGGTGCAGTTCACCATGGGAAAGATCATGGATCCGGTCATCCGCGCACAACTCAAGAAAGTCGAAGTGGTCGCCGATCCCGAGATCGAAAAAGTTTTCCCGGCGCTGCAGCGAGTGATCGTGAACATCACAACGGCGGATGGCCGCTTGTTCACAAAACAGCTCGACTATCCGAAAGGTGATCCGCGCAACCCGCTGACTGACTCCGAAGTCGAAGAGAAATTCGCGGCCTTGGCGGAGGGTGTGTTGTCCGCCACTGCACAGAAAAAGCTGAAAGACGCCATCTGGAATCTGGAAAAAATTGGTTCGGTGTCGAAGCTGATGGCGCTGATGAAGGCCGACGTGAAGCCGAAGGGTAAAAGGCGTAAATAGACCCGGCACGGCAGCGCCGGGGACGCGAGAAGAAGGAACGCCGAGTCCCGCAGGGACGGCACACGCAGGAGTTGTTATGCCCCAGACCATCGTTGAAAAAATCGCCCAATCCCACCTTGCCGAGGGCCCCAAACGCCCGCTCCGCACCGGCGATTTCGTTTCTATCCGTCCGCACCGCGTCATGACCCATGACAACACCTCGGCGGTCATGAGCAAGTTCAAAGGCATCGGGGCCAAGAAGATTCACGATCCGAAGCAGTTAGTTTGCGCCCTCGATCACGACATCCAGAACCAGGACGAAGCCAACCAGAAGAAGTACCGCTCGATCGAAGCTTTCGCCAAGGAACATGGCGTTGATTTCTACCCGGCGGGCTCGGGCATCGGCCACCAGATCATGGTCGAACGCGGGTACGTGGTGCCCGGATCGTTCGTCGTCGCCTCCGACTCGCATTCCAATATGTACGGAGCGCTCGGCGCGATCGGCACTCCCATCGTTCGCACTGACGCGGCTGCGGTCTGGGCCACCGGCGAGTTCTGGTGGCAGATTCCCCGCAGCCTCCAGGTTGTTCTCGAAGGCAAGCTTCCGGCGGGCGCCACCGGCAAAGACGTCATCATCACGTTGTGCGGCCTCTACAACCACGACGAGGTTTTGAATTCCGCAGTGGAATTCAGCGGCCCCGGCGTGGCCAGCCTCTCCATGGACGCCCGCTTCTCCATCTCCAACATGAGCACCGAGTGGGGGCCGCTGGTCGGCTGGTTCCCGGTGGACGAAGTCACGAGTCATTACTTGAAGGGTGTTCTTGAGCGCCTCAAGTCCATCGGCGTGGCGCGGTTTTCGGAAACAGAGATTAACGGCTGGGTAAACAATCCGCCTCGTCCGGATGACGGCGCCAGCTATGCCGCCCGCATCGTGCTCAACTTAAGTGAGGTCACGTCACACGTCTCCGGCCCGGACACTGTTCAGGTCATGGCTTCGCTTGCTGAAATCGAAAAGAAGAAAGTCGCAATTCAAAAGGCATACCTGATTTCCTGCGTCAACTCCCGCGTAGAAGACTTGGACGCGGCTGCGCGCGTGCTGAAGGGCAACAAAATCGCGCCGGGGGTCAAGTTTTATCTCGCGGCTGCCAGCAAGTGGGTGCAGGAAGAGGCCGAGCGGCGCGGCATCTGGCAGACTCTGCTCGACGCCGGAGCAAAGCCGCTGCCTTCCGGGTGCGGCCCTTGCATCGGTCTGGGAACCGGACTGCTCGAGCCCGGCGAAGTTGGCATCTCCGCCACCAATCGCAATTTCAAAGGCCGCATGGGATCGCGCGATGCTCAGTGTTACCTCGCCAGCCCCGAGGTCGTTGCCGCGTCAGCGGTCGCCGGATATATTCGCGGCCCGCAAGAAATGAACGATCGCGAACCCGCGCGCAATTACACCGAATTTCCCAGCACAGCCGCCGCTGAAAAGGTCGAGATTCTGCCGGGCTTTCCCCAGCAAGTGCGTGGCCGCGTGGTTTTCATGCCCCAGGACAACGTCAACACCGACGCCATCTACGGAAAGGACTACACTTACCGCGACGACATGACCCCGGAAATGATGGCGAAAGTTGTCATGGAAAATTACGACCCGCAATTCGCTTCGCGCACCCAGAAGGGGGATGTCATCGTCAGCGGCTTTAATTTCGGCACCGGGTCAAGTCGCGAACAGGCGGTTACATGTCTGAAGGCCAAGGGCATCCCCATGGTGATTGCGGCGAGTTTCTCTCAAACTTATTTGCGCAACGCGTATAACAACGGGTTTCTCTGCGTGGAGGTACCGGAGTTAGTGAAGCGCCTGCGCGAACAGTTCGCATCAGGGATCGCGGCCAAAGAAAAGACCATCATTCCGGGAGACGACGTCGACATCGATTTCACCTCCGGCCTGATTCATTGGAGAGGGAAAGACTTTGCGTTCCCGGCGCTGGGCAGCGTGCCGCAATCGCTGGTGATCGCGCAGGGCGTCGAGAATCTGGTCGCCAAGCGTTTGGGGTTGGCTCCATAAGTATTGTCATCCTGAGTGAGGCGCTGTTTGCCGAAGCGAAGGATCTGGGCGAGTGACCGCGCGCAATCGCGCTGAGGCGCGATTGCAATAATGCGCGACACGAGCATCCATGCTGGGAGAGTCGCATTCATGGCCAAACATACCGTAGTCACCATGCCCGGAGACGGCATCGGCAATCAGGTTCTTCCGGAAGCATTGCGCGTCCTGAAAGCCGTCGGTTTCGACGCGGAATACGTCCCCGCCGACATCGGCTGGGAGTGCTGGCGCGAAGAAGGCAACGCGCTGCCGGATCGCACCATTGGCCTCTTGTCAAAGCACAAGCTCGGCTTGTTCGGGGCGATCACATCAAAACCCAACAAAGCTGCTCAAGAAGAGTTGAAGCCGGAACTGCGTGGCAAAGGCTACGTTTATTACAGCCCGATCGTGACTATGCGTCAGAAGTTCAATCTCGATGTCTGCATGCGGCCGTGCATAGGATTCGCCGGCAATCCCCTGAACTATATTCGCAAGCGGGTTGACGGCGGCTTCGACGAACCTCACATCGACACCACCGTCTTCCGCCAGAACACGGAAGGCATGTACGCCGGCATTGAGTGGACGAACCCGCCGGAAAACGTGCGTGCCGCGCTCGCGTCACATCCCAAATTCAAGGCCTTCGCCAACGTTCCGGGGTCCGATCTTGCTGGAAGCGTGCGCATCATCACTCGCCCCGCGGCCCGCCGCATTGTGACCGCGGCCTTCGAATACGCGAAGAAACGTGGCTCCAAAGGCGTGACTATCTGTGAAAAGCCCAACGTAGTGCGTGAGACCTCCGGCATGATGGAAGAAACTGCCAAGGAAGTGGCCAAGAATTATCCCGGCATTGCGCTGTGGTCCACCAACATTGACGCGCAACTGATGTGGCTGAACAAGAATCCCGAGGACTATAACGTCATCGTCGCCTCGAACCTGTTCGGCGACATTTTGTCCGACGCATTCGCCGGACTGGTCGGCGGTTTGGGCTTTGCGGCATCGGGCAACATCGGCGAACAGGTCGCAGTCTTCGAACCGACGCACGGGTCGGCGCCGAAATATGCTGAGCTGGATCCGCCGATTGTGAATCCGATCGCCATGATTCTCTCGGCTGCCATGATGCTCGACCACATTGGCGAAGGCGCGAAGGCCGACCGCATCCGCAAGGCAATTGCGTCGGTAGTGAAGGAAGGAAAGGTAAGAACTTACGATATGATGCGGCTCCCGGGTGGTCCGAAGGCGATCGGTCAGGGCGCAGCATCGACGGTCCAGATGACAGACGCGATTTTGGAGAAGCTATCATGAGTTGTCAACCTTATGAGTAGCTCGACACAAGAACACACCGCCGAAGCCGGACACTGGGGCGAAGACATCCGCTCCGACCTGCACGTTGCCTTCGAGCCGCGCGACAGTGGCGGCCTGCAGATCACGCTCGAATCACGCGTCGCGCTTTACTACGGAGACTCCATCCGCAGCCAGGCGCGGCAGGTTCTCGAAACTCTCGGTGTGAAACATGCCCAGGTTTCCATCCACGATGAAGGCGCGTTGCCGTTCGTTATTTCGGCCCGACTCGAGGCTGCTGTTAAACGCGCCAGCATGGCCGCCGACCGGAAGGCTCTACCCGAAAAAACTACACTCCCCGGGCCATGTGCTCGCGACCGTCTTCGCCGTTCACGTCTTTACCTTCCCGGCTCGGAGCCTAAGTATTTCATCAATGCCGGCTTGCACGAGCCGGACGCCATCATCCTCGACCTGGAAGATTCCGTTCATCACGCCGAAAAAGATGCCGCGCGAATCCTGGTGCGTAACGCGCTGCGGGCGGTCGATTTCGGAAGTTGCGAGCGCATGGTGCGCATTAACCAGTTGCCGCTGGGGTTGCAGGACCTGGCTGAAATTGTTCCTGAAGCTCCCGACCTGGTGCTGGTCCCAAAGGTCGAGCGTCCCGAACAAGTAGGCGAAGTTGACCGCATGATCGGTGAACTGAAGGCCCGTCACGGCGTCAACCGTCCCATTTGGATCATGCCGATCCTCGAATCGGCGCTGGGAATTGAGAATGCCTTTTTCATCGCGATAGTAAGTCCGAACATCTGCGCGCTAACCATCGGCCTGGAGGATTACACGGCTGATCTCGGTGTGGTGAAGACCACAGAAGGACGAGAATCGCAGTACGCGCGCTCACGAGTCGTGAACGCAGCAAAAGCCGCCGGCATTCAGGCCATCGATTCGGTTTTCAGCGACGTTGCTGACATGGACGCTCTGCGCCACTGGTGCGAAAACTCGCGCGCACTGGGATTCGAAGGTATGGGCTGCATTCACCCGGGTCAGATTCGAGTGGTTCACGAAGGGTTCTCTCCGTCACAAGCGGAGATTGACAAGGCGCTTAAGATCGTCGCCGCGTTTGAAGAAGCCCAACAGAAAGGTTTCGGCGTTGTGAGTCTGGGATCGAAGATGATTGACCCACCGGTGGTCGAGCGCGCCAAGAAGCTGGTGGCCCGAGCGAAGCAGATGGGGAGAAGTTAAGTCAGCATTGTCATCCTGTGCCTTCTGTTGGCACCGAAGGATCTGGGCGAGTGACCGCCCGGAATCGCGTTTTTGCACGATTGCAATTAAATGCGCGACACGAGCATCCTTATTCATGACCGACAAACTCGAACTCGCCCAGAACGCTGCCGGACGCATGGTTCCGGCCATGGTCAACGGCAAGCCGCAGATTCCTTATCTCGGCGTGGGCAAGTATTCGCCACGAGGAAAAAAGGCCGCCCCGCCTGTCCGCTCCAGCAAAGACTATCCCGAGGATGGCGGCAAGCGGGTTGCCAATCTCGAAACCGCTCTTCGCAAGTGTGGCTTGCGCGACGGCATGGTGATCTCCAACCATCACCATCTCCGCGATGGCGACGGCGTGGCTCTCATGGCGCTGCAGACGGCTGCGAAAATCGGCGTTAAAGATCTGACGTGGTTTCCCAGCGCGTCGTTTCCTTCACAAAAAGCCGCCATCGAACTGATGGAAAAAGGCGTCATCCACCACATCGAAGGCAGCATGAACGGCCCGCTCGGCGACTATTGCACACAAGGAAAGATGAAGGGCATGGGCGTGCTGCGTTCGCACGGCGGACGCTGGCAGGCCATTCAGGATGGAGACGTCCACATCGACATCGCGGTCATCGCCGCGCCGTCCGCCGATCCCTTTGGCAACGCCGACGGCTCCCACGGCAAGTCGGCTTGCGGCTCGCTCGGTTTCGCGCTCGCCGACTCGATGTACGCCGATCACGTCATCGTCGTCACCGACAATCTGGTCCCGTTTCCCTGCATTCCGTGGCAAATTCAGGGCAACAATGTCGACTACGTGGTCGAAGTTGACTCCATCGGCGATCCGGCAAAAATCGTTTCCGGGACGACCCAGATCACGCGTTCCCCGGATCGTCTGCGCATTGCTGAGTTCGTGGCGCGTTTTTTGCGCGAGACCGGGATCATGCGCGATGGATTCTCATTTCAGGCGGGCGCTGGCGGAATCGCGCTGGCCTTCGTCGATTATCTGCGCCGCATGATGAAAGTAGACGGCGTCAAAGCCCGTTTCGTGCGTGGTGGATCGACCAAATTTCTGGTGGAGTTGTTGCAGGAGGGGCTGACCGATTACATTCTCGATGGCCAGACGTTTGATCTCGACGGGGTAAAGTCGATAGCCAGCGATCCTCGCCACGTCGCCACCTCGCCGTTTACTTCGTACAACTATCACGGCAAGGGAAACTTCGCTTCGATGGTCGATGCAGTCGTGCTTGGCGCCACCGAAGTCGATGTCAACTTCAACGCCAACGTCGTGACCCACTCCGATGGCCGCCTTCTGCACGGCATCGGCGGATGGCAGAACTGCCTGGCGGCGGGCTGCAGCATTCTTGCGCTGCCGTCATTCCGCGACCGCATTCCCGTGATTGTAGACGAAGTCACTACGTTGACCGGCCCGGGCGAGTTGATCGACGTGGTCGTCACTGAGCGCGGCATTGCCGTCAATCCTCGACGCGAGGATCTGCTCGACGCGCTGAAAGGCTCCACGCTTCCTATTCGTCCAATTCACGACATCAAAGCTGAAGTCGAGCGCATTTGCGGCGGCAAGCCCGCGCGACCGAAACACGGCGATCGCCCCGTAGCTGTTGTGAAGTGGGTGGACGGAACTTTGCTGGATACGGTCTGGCAAGTTGGATGATCGTCATCCCTCAGGAGCCGGTTGCCCCACTCTTTCGCGTTCTTTGCGAAAGGGTGGGAAGGGAGCGCCGGCAGTGAGCTTCGGTTTCGCCCACACCGCGATCCGATAAGCCAACAATGCGCCCAGCACTACAGCGTACTCCCTCGGCTTTCGGATATCCGCCTTCACCAGCCACCAGTAATGAATCACACCCGCCGTCGCGCTGAAGTAAATCAAGCGATGGATCGCCTGCCAGCGCCTTCCGCCCAGGCGGCGGATCCACCCCGACGTCGAAGTGAAGGCCAGCGGAATCAGCAACACAAATCCCGTGAACCCAACTGTGATGAACCTGCGCCTGGCGATGTCAGCCAGCATGGCGTGGAAATCAAAAAACTTGTCCAGCCAGATGTAGGTGAGAAAGTGCAATACCACGTAGAAGAACGCAAACAGCCCGAACATGCGACGGAAGCGGATCAGCCACAGTTGCCCGGTCAGCTTGCGCAGCGGCGTGATGCTTAGCGTCACCAGCAGGAAAATCAGGGTCCAGTCACCCGTTGAGTGAGTAATCACCTCAATCGGGTTCGCCCCAAGTCTCTGCTCATAGGCCTTCCAGCCCAGTCGCGCCAGCGGTGCCAGGCACGCCATGAAAACTACGAGTTTAAACCAGCGAATCATAGAACCGAGAACCGACAACCGCGAACCGGGAACTGCTTCAAAAATTCTTCTTCAAATCCATCCCCGTGTACAAGCTTGCGACCTGATCATAGCCGTTGAACATCAACGTCGGCCGCTTGAGGAACTCGCCTAACCGCCGCTCGGTCGCTTGACTCCAGCGTGGGTGGTCAACGTGGGGATTCACATTCGAATAGAACCCGTATTCGTTCGGCGCCATTTTGTTCCACGTGTTGACCGGCTGTGAGTCCGTGAAGCGAATGCGCACGATCGCCTTCGCGCTCTTGAATCCATACTTCCAAGGGACCACCACGCGCAGGGGCGCGCCGTCCTGGTTGGGCAGAACCTCGCCGTACATCCCGAAACAGAGGAGCGCCAGCGGGTGCATGGCCTCGCCCATACGCAAGCCTTCGACGTAGGGCCAGTCGAGAATGCGGTCGTGTTGGCCCGGCATCTCAGCCGGGGCATAGAGTGTGGTGAATTCTACGAACTTCGCTTTCCCCAATGGCTGCGCTCGTCTAATGAGTTCACTCAGCGAAAAGCCGACCCAGGGCACTACAATCGACCATCCCTCCACACAACGATGGCGATAGATACGCTCTTCCGGCGGCGCCATCTTGATGATCGCATCCACATCGAGGGTTTGTTTCTTGCTCACCAGGCCATCAATCGTCACCGTCCAGGGACGCGTCTTGAAATTCTTCGCCAGGCCGGCGGGCTCGTATTTGTCGGTCGAAAACTCGTAGTAGTTGTTGTAATTGGTGACATCGTTGTAAGGCGTGGTCTTTTCGCTCGTCGAGAATGAACTCTTCTGAACGCCGTCAATCTTTGCATTGGCCTGGGCGATCAGCGAAGGCGAAATCAGTTCGCCAAGTTCGGTTCCCACCGCGGCGGCCGCGCCGGCCAGCGCTGCGCCGGCCAGAAACTTGCGCCGGTTTAGATATTGATTCTTCGGAGTGATTTCAGACGATGGAATATCAGATGGCCTTCGGAACAGCATTAGAATGTCCCCACGTCAAGTACGAGGATCAGCGGCCCGCTGGATTGGCGGGTCAAATACTCCTGATAGGACTCAGGTTAGCAGGGAAAGTTGCAACAGTTGTCATGGAGGACGGGCGTCCTCGCCCGTCAATCAGTCTTACCCGCGCTCACTCCCCAGCACTTCCCGCACTTTGCGGGACAGCACTTGCAAGGTGAATGGCTTCTGCAGAAATGCAGTGCCGGGTTCCAGCACGCCTTCGTGCACGATCGCGTCTTCGGTATAACCGGAGAGATAGAGCACCTTAGTGTGGGGATGGGAAGCGCACAGCCGTGCTGAGAGCTCGCGGCCGCTCATTCCAGGCATAACCACGTCGGTGATCAGCATGTGGATCTCGTTCGGATGCTCACTCACCAGGCGCAGGGCGCATTCGCCATCCTGGGCTTCCAGGACTTTGTAACCCTTCGCTTCCAGGGTTTCGCGCACCAACTGGCGCACCGATTCCTCGTCCTCCACCAGCAGCACAGTTTCCCAGCCGCCATGCTGCGGCTGACTGATGCGTACCTGGCCGGCTGGTTCCGCAGCTTCCTCCACGAGCGGCAGATAAATTCTGAAAGTTGTTCCCTGACGCGGTTCGCTCTGCACCAGCACGTATCCGCCGCTTTGCTTAATGATCCCGTACACCGTGGAGAGTCCCAGCCCTGTGCCTTTGCCCTTCTCTTTCGTGGTAAAGAACGGTTCGAAGACGTGCGCCTGGGTCTCTTTGTCCATCCCGTGCCCGTTATCGCTGACCCACAACATCACATACGCCCCAGGTTGGATGTAGCTGTGCTCCCGGCGGAGATCGTCTTTCCCCAGGGCTATATTTGCCGTCTGGATTGCGATCCGGCCTCCGTCCGGCATGGCGTCTTTGGCATTCACCACCAGGTTCATAATGACTTGTTCAATCTGACCGGCGTCGGCGCGAGTACGCCCGAGATCGTTGGCCAGCCTGGTCTGCAGCTCGATTCTCTCTCCGATTAGCGGACGCAGCAGGCGCTCCATGTCGGCGACAATCAGGTTCAGATCCACCACTTTCAGTTCCAGCAATTGCTTGCGGCTGAAGGCCAGAAGTTGGCGGGTAAGGCTCGCCGCGCGTTCCGTGGCCTGGTGAATGGCATCAATCTTCGGGTAGAGAGAGCTGTTTTTCGCGGTGCTCTCCAGCAGCACCTCGGTGTAGCCGCCGATCACCAGCAACAGATTATTGAAGTCATGGGCGACACCTCCGGCGAGGCGGCCAACGGCCTCCATCTTCTGCGCCTGGCGAAACTGATTTTCCAGCACGCGTTGTTCGGTGACATCCTCGGCGATGATTTCCAGAACCTCGGCGGTTTCATTGGGATCGTTGACCACCCGGCCGCTCAGCCGCACCGTGATGACCTTCCCATCTTTGTGCTTCCAGCGCACCTCCACGTGCTCCAGGCGCGCACCGCCGCGCCAGTCGCGCATCAGGCGCTCCAGTTCGCCGGAGTCCACGAATACATCGTTTCGCGGATCCAGGCCGAGCACTTCGGCCGCAGAGCTGTATCCGAGCATCGACACCAGAGCCGGATTTACATCGAGGAATTGGCCTTCGAGGCTGGAGCGGTAAATGCCGTAAACCGCGCTCTGCACCAGCGATCGATATCTCGCTTCAGAACGGCGCAACGCTTCTTCGTTTCGCTTGTGCTCGACCGCGCTCGCGACCTGCTGCGAGACGAACGTCAGAATGTCTTTTTCCTTTTCGCCGAAACGTACCTTCCCGGTGTAACTTTGCACTACCAGCACGCCGACGACGACGTTTCCCGCCTTTAATGGAACGCCGAGCCAGTCCAAAGAGGCAGCGCCAATCAGTTCAGCTTCGCCTTCTTCCACCAATCGATTGAAAACTTCCGGAGTGCACAGCAACGGCTCACCCGTCCGCAGTACGTATTCGGTGAGGCCCTTACCCAGCTTCTTGGGCGCGGGTCTCGGATCTTCCTCATCCACAAAATAGGGGAAGTTGAGCAGCTGTGTCTCCCGGTCGTAAAGCGCAATATAAAAATTCCGCGCATACATCAGTTCTGCGACAATGTGGTGCATGGCAGCGTAGAACTGCTGCAGGTCTTCCGCCGAACTGGCCTTCTCCGCAATACGCAGCAGCGCGGAACTCAGCGCTTCTGCCCGCTTTTGTTCCGAAATGTCACGATAGAGCGCACACAGTCCAACCTGTTCTCCGGAAATCACTACCGGAGCGCTGGAAACAAACACATCCACCAGCGAGCCATCTTTTCGCTGCCGCTTGGTTTCGAGGACGACTTTCTGTCCTCGCGCCAAAGCATCCTGAATCCAGCGGGTCTCGGCGGTGCGGTCTGGCGGGATGATCAGCGAGTCCATGGATCGGCCGAGTGCTTCCTCTGCGCGAAATCCAAAGATGCGAGTGAACTCGGTATTAATCCGCTTGACCCGGCAATTCATATCCAGAATGCTGATTGCTTCCGGGGCAGACTCGATCAGTTGTTCAAGGTATGCGCTCTGCAGCGCAGGACTGTCGGGGACAAAGTTGGAGCTGGCAGGAGGCACTGCGACATCAACTGGGTCGGAAAGGGCAAGGGCAGGGGTGCTATTGTGCAGGGCCTCGCGCAAAAACTGGGCGCGCGCACGATCGCCAGCCTTCACTGGCCGGGTGATCTTGTCACCCATCTAACCCCTCCCGAGTGGAAACCAGAGCCAAATCAGGATGTTAGATGGCGGCTGTAATCGCTGAAAGTTACCGAGGTAATTCTGGATTTTCGGCTATTTTCCGGTGGCAAGCATCTCGCAGACGCGATGCAGCATGTCTCGCTGGCGTCCGTCCAATGCCAGGAACTCAAAGCCATGGTGCAGCCCCGACCGATACCGCACCAGCGCCCGGATTTTCATGGGAAACGCGGTCACAGGCAAAGCGAGTTCCATGGACACCACTTCACCCGGTTCCACTTCCCCGGTGAGCGTTCCACCGATGCCGTCTTCTCCGAGTTCGGTCGAACGTCCCCACAAGGAGACCGGCGTACCAGAGCGAAACACCTGCACCGAAAGGCGAACGTCCGCGGGATAGCGGGGGAAACGCCGCGGATTTTTCTGAGTCGCTTTGGAATCGGAACTCTCGCCCATGACTGAGTCTACAGACCGCTAGTTCCCATGCAGCACGTATCCCGGTTGGAGCGGAAGTTTCCCGCCCACACGCAGCACGGTGACGCCTCCAGTGATCGCATAAACATCTACCAGGCCGACCGCTCCGGGAGTAGTTTCGACCTTCTTCACCAGCGCCTCGTCGGAGTCCACCACGATGATGGCCGGATGGCTGACGCGGTTGTGGTTCGCGCTGGCAATCAGCGCGGCCACATCCTCCTTGGGCATGGCGTAGATTTTCTCCAGTACAAGTCGCATCTCTGGCGCTGCGGGATTGCGAGTGACGAACGTGACCGCTTTGCCGTCTGTCCAGCGATTGAGCTGGCCCTTACAGATCTTGATCAGCTCCGGCAAGGTGACTTCCTCGGTGGCATTCGCCTGGTTGGAAATCAGAGCGAGGTCTTTCGCTTGCGCTGTGCCCATCCAGCTCAAGAGCATGAATGCGACCGCAACCAGACGTTGACCGCCCAAGATCTTGCACTCCTCGCTATCCTGGATTCTCCCCGAACCGGTCGTAACGCTCAAGACCAGAAGGTGAGTGTACCAGTGGAGACAACAGTGGCTGGCGACGTGGGAATCCGGGCACAGCCAGCTTCAAAGACACTGGCAGTCGACTGCTGTCTGGGAGAAAATGCGGAAATAGGCCATGCACATCAGCCCAGCGACGAAGTTGGCACTATGTGGGATCTTCTTCCTGTCGCTGCCGCTCTTGTATGCGCAAACGCATCCTGGCCAGGTCTCGCCAAAGCCATCCAACACCCTTGAGTTCACCGTCACCGACGAAAATGGCGTGGCCGTTCCCTCCGCCCTGATTTCGTTGACTACCAAGTCGCAGCCTGCTCCGCTGCGCTGCGAAACCGATTTCGCCGGGCATTGCGCTTTCGTGAACCTTCCGGTCGGCAAGTACCAGTTGCGAGTCGAAAAACAGGGTTTCTATGCTTCGATGCTGCCTGAACTGCAGCCGGGAGTGACCGGCAAGATAGACGTGACCCTGGCTCACCAGCAGGAAGTCCGCGAAGTGGTAAACGTGACGGAATCTCCCACCACCATCGATCCGCAGCAGGTATCTTCCCAGGAGCAACTCACCGGCCTCGACGTCATTGATATCCCTTATCCTGCGACCCACGACTATCGCAACGTGTTGAACTTTATTCCTGGAGTGGTTCAGGACGTTTCCGGACAGCCGCATGTGGCTGGAGGTGAAACCTACCAAACCCTAACTCTCCTCGACGGCTTTAATGTTACGCAACCCGCCAACGGCCTGCTGCTGGTGCGCGTCAGCACTGACGCCTTCCGCTCCATCGAAGTGGAGCCGAGCCGCGAACCCGCCGAGTACGGCAAAGCATCCGCTGGCGTCTTAAGCTTGAATACCGGCATCGGCGACGACCATTACCGTTTCATCGCCACCAATTTCATCCCCTCCATCCAAACCACGCGCGGACTCATGCTGAGTGAATGGAACCCTCGTTTCACCGTCTCCGGTCCGATCAGCAAAGGGAAAATGTGGTTCTTCGACGCGCTGGACGGAGAATACGACAATTTCCTCAACACTCAATTGCCGCCCGGCTCGGATACCGATCACTATTGGCGGGTCGGAAACCTGGCGAAAGTGCAGACCAATCTGAGTTCCCGCAATATCCTCACTACGAGTTTTCTCGTCAATCATCTCAACGATGAATACTCCGGACTTTCGCCGCTGCAGCCAATTCCCACCACTCCCACCGACGCTGAATCGGCTTACATCGCCACAGTGAAAGACCAGCATTATTTTGCTGGAGGCGAACTGCTCGAAACCGGATTCAATGTCGATCAGTACACCCTGGCACTGACCCCGCTGGGCACGCTGCCTTACATAGTCACGCCGGAAATGGCGGAAGGGAACTACTACCTCAACGATCGAACCTACGCTCGCCGCTGGCAGGGTCTGTCCAACGTGTTCCTTCCGCCCCACCAATGGCACGGACGCCACGATGTCAAATTCGGCGTCGATCTCGACCGTATCGACTACAACGCAGCCTTTGCCCGGCGGCCGATTTCATTTTTGCGCGAAGGCGAGACTCTGCCCTCGCACGATACTTGTTTCAGCCCGCTGCCGTCGCCGTGTTCACGCTACTCGACATTCTCCGGAGGCAACTACTCCACCACCTACAATTCCGAGGTCAGTGGTTACCTCCAGGATCGCTGGCTGGTCACCAACCGGCTGTTGATCGAGCCGGGCGTGCGCCTGGATTGGGACCAGATTGTCCGCAGCGTGCTACTTTCGCCCCGCCTGGCGGGAACCTATGTGCTCGACAACTCCGGCAACACCAAGCTCTCCGCTGGCGTTGGGATCGTGTACGATGCGACCGATCTGATTCTGATCGCTCGTCCTGACGCCGGGGAGCGCACGGACTACTTTTTCAGCTCGACCGGACAGCCGATAAATCTCAGCGGCGCCGTAACTCCAAGCCCGGTTCCGGTGCTGTCCACGTTCACCGCCGATCGCAACACGCTCCAGGCCCCGCGTTTTCTGAACTGGAGCGTCGCGCTTGAGAAGAAACTTCCGGCATCGATCTTTCTGAAAACTGAGTTCATCGAGCGGCGCGGCACGCATGATTTTGTCTACAACACACCTAACAACTTGCCCGGCGGCAACTTCATTCTGCAGAACCCCCGCCAGGACCAATATGACGCGGTCCAGTTCAATCTTCGCCGCAGCTTTCGCCGGCGCTATATGGTCATGGGCTCGTACACTCGTTCCCGCGCGCACTCCAATCAAGTGCTCGATTTCAACGTGGACGATCCGATCCTGGGCCGGATTTTGCCCGCCAGTACTGCCATCACTAGTCCGCAAGGGCCAGGGCCGGCGCTCTGGGATGCGCCCAATCGTTTCATCTCGTGGGGCTTTCTGCCTTTCTTCAAGCTTCCCATCATCCACGAACTCGATCTTGCCTATTCCATGGAGGCCCGCACCGGTTTCCCCTTCGACGTCTATAACGATCAGCAGCTTTTGGTCGAGCCTCCGGGATCGCGCCGCTTTCCCACTTACTTCACGCTGAACCTGCATTTGGAAAAGCGTTTTCATCTCTTCGGATACTATTGGGCGCTGCGCGGCGGCTTCGATAACATCACCGATAATCTGAACCCAGTCACTGTGAACGCCGATATCAACTCACCGCAGTTTCTGACTTTCAGCGGCTACGGCCACCGCGCTTTCACTTCACGCATTCGCTTCCTGGGGCGCAAGTGAGCAGTCACGATCAGGTCCAGTGGTACGCAGGGTGCACTGATAAAGATTCCTGATCGCCTTCATCAGCGAAGTCTGACTCCTCGCGGCTCGTAGCTTCTGCTATATTGCAAGCCATTCCCTCATGGGCCGGATCCTGGTCTTATTTATTCGCCGGTTGTGGCTGCCGATCGCGGTTTTCGCGGCCTTCAGCACGGTGTGCGTCGTCGTGTACATGAGGCTGGAGGGACTGCGCTGGCTGGACGCGTTGTTCTGGATGATTCATCCTCATGCGCTCGACTACCGCGCCGTCCACAAAGCCACCAAGGTGTTTTCGTTTTTTGTCTATGTCGGTGTATTCGCGGTTCAAGTGTGGATTGCGGAACGCGTGATGGTGACCATCTTCAATCGCCAGAGCGTGGAGGCATGGAAATCCATGATCAATGAGGCCAATATTGCCAAGCTCAAGGACCATTTCATCATCTGCGGCTACGGCCAGGTCGGCCGCACTGTGGTGGACCAGTTGAAGCGCCACGAGATTCGCTTCGTGCTCATCGAGACCGATGAAGGTCTCTGCCGCGAGCTGCTGAAGGAAGGTGTCATGGTCATCCACGGAGATGCCAAACGCAACGACGTGTTGGTCTCGGCGGGAATCGAACGCGCTCGCGGCATCTGCATCGTGATTGACAACGACGCCGACAATCTCTACATCACCGTGACCGCGCGCTCACTCAATCCCGAGGCCAAGATCATTACTCGTGCCGGTCAGCAGCGCTACGCCAACGCCATTCGCAACTCCGGCGCCGACGAGGTGATCATCCCCGAATACGAAGGCGGCCTGATGACCGGCCGCATGATCCAGAAGTACTATCCGGTCGTCAGCAAGCTGGAATAGAGCGGATGTCCTGACTGAGCATGTGTGGCGCTGGCGCCCTCGCCCGCGAGACTCTGTAGCGCCCTCGCCCTACATTGTCATCCTGAGAGCCCGCGCTTTTCTTCGCGGGCCGAAAGCCTGCCCTGAGCGAAGCCCGTCGCCCACGACGGGCGAAGTCGAACGGGGATCTCAATCTCCACAACTTCCCGGGGAGACACGCCGCGATAACCCACGCCTGTTTCTCCCCGCGCCACAGTTTCTTTAACTCGTTAGCTCACCTGAATCGTGCCCAGCGCATCCATCATCTCTAAACCTGGAGGAAGATAATGGCTCACGTACTACCGGCGTTGCCCTACGAATACTCCGCTCTCGAACCTTTCATTGACAGCCAAACTATGAAGTTGCATCACGACATGCACCACGGCGCGTATGTCAAGAACCTGAACGCCGCCTTGGAGAACTATTCCGAATTGCAATCCAAGCCGGTGGAGGAGTTGCTGCGCGATCTAAATTCAGTTCCCGGCGACATCCGGACCGCCATCCGCAACAACGGTGGCGGCCACATGAATCACTCGATGTTCTGGAAGATCATGAAGCCCAAAGGCGGCGGCGACCCCAGCGGTGACGTCGCTGATCTGATCAAGAGCAGCTTTGGCAACTTCAAGGACTTTCAAACCAAGTTCAACGACGCTGGTGCCAAACACTTTGGCAGTGGCTGGGTGTGGCTGGCTGGGAAACCCGACGGTGGCGCGCAGATCATCACCACCCTCAACCAGGATAACCCTGTCTCTCAAGGTTTGTTCCCGATCATGGGCAATGACTTGTGGGAACACTCCTACTACCTCAAATACAACAACCGCCGGCCCGAGTACCTGGCGGCATGGTGGAACGTGGTGAACTGGGAGGAGATCAACCGGCGCCTCAAGGTTTTCCATGCGCACCACGAGCCAGCAATGGCAGGCCGTTAGAAGTTAGAATTCTTTTCCGTGGAAACACAAGCCTCAGGCAAATGCTGAGGCTTTTTTCTTCCTGGGTCGGCTTCGGATTCGTTACTCGTACCAGCGAATCACAACCGGCTACTCGGTACCCGGTACTAGCTACCAGGTACTCGCTACTGATTTTCTGCATTTCCTGTGCTCGTTATGTGGAAATTGCGACGAGCAAGGAACCACGGATTTCTTGCAACGCGCAGATCAGGTTGAATCGGGCATTCTGCAGAGGTTTCGCCAAAACTTTTCTGACAGACCACTTACTCCGCTGCGCGGCTCATTTTTCCTCCACTGCACCAAATTTGTGGGATTGACCGTCTACGCTTCCGCGAGTAGATTCTCTTCACGCTAAACGCAATTCCAGCCAAAAGAGTTCTACGGTCCTCGGCGAGAGCTTTGCAGCCGCGGGCCCAAGTTTAGAAATCGCAATCGCACAAGAGACAATCGAAAAACAACCTTCCCTCCCCCAAGGATGGATGCACGTGAGAACAACGTCCGCATGGAACATCTATCGCACGCGTTTTTTGATCAAGGCGAGACAACTCACCGAGCCGCTGGTGTTCGTCGACGCATTCGGTCGCGAACAGCGCGGCCAGCCCGGTGACTACCTGGTGGAATCCTCCGATGGCAGACGGAGCATTCAACAGCGGGAAATTTTTGAAGATGTGTACGTAGCGATGGGCCCGGCAGATGAAGCCGCCGCTGCCGGGCTTGGGCCCGGTGTGGCACTGGCTCGGCTCAAGCACGGTATCGGTTCCCCGGTTGCTTCAGCATAGGGATTCACTGCCACAGGGTCGGCTTTCGAGGGCTTCTGTGGAAAAGGAGACCGAAAACCGAGCATCGGCGCGGTAATCGCTTGATATACAATATATAGTGATTGCCTCTTGACAGCCACAACGGGCTGGAGTACTGTTTCCATCCCATGGAGCTGTAAACGCCTCCGGAAACGGGGCGGTCAGGCAAGGGAAAGAGATGTAGGACTAGGGGCGGTCGCTCTGGCCGAGGTGACCTCGCGCCGCCCCGCCAACAAAGAATGTCGCTGGCCCCGACGAAGGAGACTCACTCCTCACGCTGGAGACCTGAGACCTCGAGCATAGTGCGGTGGCCGTTTCACGGCTCCGGTTCCGCCGGACTCCCCCCGTGAAACGACAACAGTTTGACAATCGATCTGTTGGGAAAGTCCTCGAAAGAGGGCAGGAAGTCCCTTCGGCTTTCGATCGAAAGATCTAAGGAGTGAGCATGGTCAGACTTACGCAGATGGTCAACGAATCGCTCGCGCGTTACGGCATCCCGGTGCAGTTCGCTCCGGCGGAGATTGTTTCCGGCGGGGTACAAACGTCCTCGACTGAGGCTGGGCCAGGGTCTGCGTCATCTAATAAAGAGGCCCAAATCGGGCCACCAACGCCGCTTCCCTCCGGTTTTTGAAGTTTGGGAGAAGCAGAATTGTTAGGCTGAATTGTGGTTTTGTTGTCATCCCGATCAACGCGAGGGATCTCCAGTTGTGAGCAGCTCCAGGCGTCGGTCAGGCGCGGAGCGGCGGAAGAGTAAAGCCCACGGCGTAAGCCGTGGGTCAAAGTCAAATTAGTAGCCAGCCCTGTAAGGGCGAAAGACGAAATAGCGGAGCGCAGACTCCGCAGGAGAAAAGAAAAATGTCGGAAGTCACCGAAAAGAGAGCCCCCAATACCACCGCCGTTCCGACCACCCCGGCCATCAGTAAGGCCCCCGGCTTGAGCTTCCGCCGCTTGTTCACCAAGCCGGGAGTGTCTCCTTACGATGAAATCGAGTGGGAACGCCGCACAGCCGCGATCACCGACGCCCAGGGCAACGTGATCTTCGAGCAGAAGGACGTGGAGGTTCCCAAAGACTGGTCGATGACCGCGACTAACATCGTGGCCAGCAAATATCTGCATGGCAAACTGGGCACGGCCGAGCGTGAGGCCGGCGTACGCCAGCTCGTCAGCCGCGTGGCGGAAACGATTCGTGACTGGGGACTCTCTCAGGGCTATTTCAAGACCGCCGAAGACGGCGCCATCTTCCACGACGAGCTCGCTCACATTCTGCTGCGCCAGTACGCCGCGTTCAACTCGCCGGTCTGGTTCAACGTGGGCTGCGACCGCATCGAACCGAACTCTGACGCCGCCAACTGGCACTGGAATCCGGCTCTCGGGCGTATCGAGTTCAGCGTCGCCGGCTACAAGACGCCGCAATGCTCAGCCTGCTTCATCAATTCGGTGAAAGATTCGCTCGACTCGATTCTCACCCTCGCCAAGACCGAGGGCATGCTCTTCAAATGGGGCTCGGGCACCGGCACCAATCTTTCTTCTCTCCGTTCTTCCACCGAGGGCTTGAGTGGAGGCGGCACCGCCAGCGGTCCGCTCAGCTTCATGAAGGGCTTTGACGCTTTCGCCGGCGTGATCAAGTCGGGCGGCAAGACCCGCCGTGCCGCCAAGATGGTCATCCTCAACATCGACCATCCCGATATCGTTGACTTCATCGAGTGCAAATCGAAAGAAGAGGCCAAGGCCCACGCGCTCGTCGCCATGGGCTATGACGGCTCGCATCCCGACTCCGATGCCTACAGTTCGATCTTCTTTCAGAACGCTAACAACTCCGTCCGTGTCACCGATGATTTCATGTACGCCGTGCTGCGTGACACCGAGTTCAGCACCCGGTCCGTGCGCGACGGCCGCGTGATGCAGACCTACAAAGCCAAAGATCTGCTGCACAAGATTTCCGACGCCACCTGGCGTTGCGGCGATCCCGGCATGCAGTTCGATACCACCGTCAATCGCTGGCACACTTCCAAGAACACGTCGCGCATTAACGCGTCGAACCCCTGCTCCGAGTACATGTTCCTCGATGACTCGGCCTGCAACCTGGCCAGCCTCAACCTGCTGAAGTTCGCGGCCAACGGCACGTTTGACGTGGAAGCTTATCGCCACGCAGTCGATGTCGTGATCACCGCCCAGGAAATCATTGTTGACAACGCGGGCTATCCCACGGAGATGATCGGCCGCAACTCGCACGACTATCGTCCGCTCGGCTTGGGCTACGCCAACCTCGGCGCGCTGCTCATGGCTGCCGGGCTGCCCTACGACTCCGATGCCGGACGCGACTACGCCGCCTGTGTCACCGCCATTATGTGCGGCCAGGCGTACTTGCAGTCATCGCGGATTGCCGAACTCTGCCCGCCACTGGTTCCGGCCACCGAGCCGACCCAGAAAGGTCTCGCCGAGACCAACCTCGGCTCGAATGTCATGCCCGGCGGGGCTTGCCCCGGCTGGTACATCAACCGCGAGCCGTTCCTTGACGTCGTCCGCATGCACCGCGCCTCGGTCAACAACATCGGCAAGAGTGTCGGCCAGACCGAGCGCAGCTCCGCTCAACTGCCCGAACTCATCGCCGCCTCCAAAACTTGCTGGGACGAAGCTCTCGCCCACGGAGAAAGGTTCGGCTATCGCAACTCACAGGTTACCGTGCTCGCCCCCACCGGCACCATCGGCTTCATGATGGACTGCGACACAACTGGAGTGGAGCCGGATTTGGCGCTGGTGAAGTACAAAAAGCTGGTCGGCGGCGGGATGATCAAAATCGTCAACAACACCGTGCCGTCGGCACTGTTCAAGCTCGGCTACTCGCACGATGAGGCCGATAAGATCGTCAGTTACATTGACGCGACCGGCACGATCGAAGGCGCGCCGCACATCAAGGACGAGCACCTCGCCGTATTCGACTGCTCGTTCAAGCCGGCCAAGGGCACGCGCTCCATCCACTACATGGGACACCTCAAGATGATGGCGGCCACGCAGCCGTTCATTTCGGGCGCCATTTCGAAGACCGTCAACCTGCCCGAGGCGGCCACCGTGGAAGACATCATGGAGGCGTACCTCCAGGCGTGGAAGCTGGGATTGAAAGCGGTCGCGGTTTATCGCGACGGCTGCAAGAAGTCGCAGCCCCTGAGCGCCGCCGGAACCAAGACCGCTCAAAGCGCTGGCGCGGAGCGCGCGCCCTCGCCGGCTGAAGCCGAAGACTTGAATGCGCCGCCGCGCGCCGTCCGCCACAAGCTGCAGGAAGAGCGCGCTTCGATCACGCACAAGTTCAACGTCGGCGGACACGAAGGCTACATCACCGTCGGCCTCTATCCCAACACAGAGCCGGGCGAGATTTTCATCACTATGGCCAAGGAAGGCTCGACCGTCAGCGGCCTGATGGACAGCTTCTCCTGCGCCATCTCGCTGGCGCTGCAGCACGGCGTGCCGCTCAAAATGCTGTGCGAGAAATTCGCCCACACCCGCTTCGAACCCAGCGGCTGGAGCGGCAATCCTGAGATCGGCTTCGCCAAGTCGATCATGGACTACATCTTCCGTTGGCTGCAGTTACGATTCTTGACTGGCCAGCAGCAGTTGCTGTTCGAGAATTTGAGATTGAAGCCGTCGGCGCTCAGCACTCAGCCTCCAGCCATGGGCGATCTGAATGGTTCTTCACTGGAAACTCGAAACCCGAAACTGGAAACTGGGAGCGTTCATGCTGCCGATGCCCTGTCCAGCATTGTGGACATGGGCGACGCTCCCATCTGCAGCTTCTGCGGCTCGATCATGACCAGAAACGGAAGCTGCTACCGCTGCATGAGCTGCGGCAGCACGAGCGGGTGCTCGTAGAGTAGCGGACGTCATCCCGAAGCCTCGCGTTTTCACCAGCGAGGCGAGGGATCTGGCGCGGATCGGCACGAATGATTTGTGGCAGGGCACGGCTTCAGCCGTGCCGAAACGCGAACCAAACTCGACGGCTTTAGCCGCTGGGGTCAACAAGTCGTTAGCTGCGAAACAGACGCAAGCTGTGAATGGGGGCACGGCGAACGCCGTGCCCCTTCTTCTTGAGTGAAGGGTTGCTATGACAATTACTCTGAAACGGGTCTCGACAACGAGCGGTTTTCTACAGCAAGCACCCGTTGAGTTTGCCCGTGGGTTGAATTGCGTGATCGGTGCCAGGGGTACCTGCAAGACAACGCTGGTCGAAAGCATCAGGTTTGGTTTTAACTTCGAGGAAGAGAGAATAAAGCCCCTGACCGCTGCCGCTGACTCGAACAACGGGGGCTCGTCTGAGGGGCTAATTCGGGCGACTCTGCGGGCGGGAGTCGTGCGCTGCGAGGTCGAGGTTGTAGACGACAAGGAAACCTACGGCGTAACACTCGAGCGTGAGCTGGACGCGCCGCCGCGGACCTATCGCGACGGCGTGCGCGAATACACAGGGTCTGCCCTGCTCGGCCACATCGAGATCTACTCGCAGGGCGATCTGCAGCGCCTAGCACAGGATGACGAGCAGAAGATGCGGCTCGGCTTAATCGATCGCCCTCAGCAGGCACGCGTAGCGGAGCTCCAAGAAGAGCGAAAGCAGTACATGGATAAGGTAAGGAGAATCGGACCGCAGCTCAAGGCGACCCGCACATGAAGACCTTTCAAGCAGCCGAAGCACGAGGTCACTCTTGGGGGTTTTCCCCACAGGCTGTTAAGGCACGGGAGCAAGCTGAAAGAAAGTTCTCAGGGCTCGCGTCTAAAGTAACCGTCCACAGAGACATTCATCTCAAGAACATCTTGGTAAGAGCAGGAAGAGAGGCCCATCTTATTGACTACGCCCGGAGCGGTCCCGGACATCCTGCTGTCGATCTAGTGAGGCTGGAACTATCGCTGTTGTTGTCTGCCTTTAGGCAAACGGCGGATATCGCTACATGTGAAGAGCTTCAGAAAGACTTAAATAGTCCGTTGAGCGATGCTGAGGAGCTCGTCAAGCGCCATAGTGCGTTGTGCACGTGGGCGATCAATCGCGTCTGCATTCGCGGGATGGTAGAGGCGCGAAACAGCGTCGTGAAGCTCCTGAAGCAAAACGGAGGAGACGAATCAGATTATTTCGCGGCGAAGTGCCTAGTTGCGTGGGAAGCGCTCCTCACTGGCAATCTGCAGATGGGACTCGCGGCCGTCGTCATCCTGTCTTTGACCGAACAATTCTCCTGATAGTGGTTTGCGGCGGTGGGGGCCATTAGGTGCGGAGTTTTAGAGCGCGTGGTGGTTGCGCCTCATCGGCGCCCTCTGAGTGTCTGCTTCTATCGGCACGGCTGAAGCCGTGCCCTTCCACTATTCCCATTTCGGAACCCACCCGAAAATTTTCCTCGCCAAATCCTTGACTTCACTCCTAGCTATAGTGAAATAATATTAAATATCTACCAAGATGAACCGGCGCCAGCACAACTCCTACTCGCTCAAGATTTTGCCTCTAACTCCTTTCCCCGCAAAGATTTTGCGCCAAATTCCCGCTATGGGCAATGATATACCTGCCTAACCCAACTTCCCGCTAGTCTTTTCTACTTAAAAGACTTGCCGAATTTCCGAGAATTTTCGTATTAATTAGAAGCGAGATCGCCTTGACTTCTGAAATCTCCGTGGTAAGAAAAATGCGGTATGAGTGTGTCCGCAGTACAATTGCCCTCCGAAGTTTTGGATCACCCGCAAGCGTCTTTCGCGCCTTGGGAGATTGATCCTTACGGGGTGGTGTCCCTATTCGACATGCTGGACTTCGCTGCTGAGGAATTCTGGAAACTCTCTGCTGACTTGGAGATGTTCAAGAATTTTCCCGACATTGCCGTTGATGATCCCATACGATTTAGCAAACTTAAAGACGACATCATTGATGCTTATCGCTGGTGTCAGAGAATGGGGATGAAATTATCTAGCAACAAAGTCAAACAACTCGCGGACATGCTCGTTGTAGGCCCTACACCACCTCAGTTGGCGAGTGTGCTTGAGGACTTGCATGAGCGAATGCAAGAAGAGTTAGAGGGAATTTGGTTCCGCACAATACCCCAAGAGAAGCATGAATATGCAAATCCGATTTGGCTGGTAGATACCAAAATCTATGCGAAGTATCCTGCCGCGTTTGCTGAATTTGGTCACGCTGGCATGTGTTTCGGAATTGGCGAGAACGCAGCTAGCGTTTTTCATCTTATGCGAATCGTGGATTTCGGTTTGCGTATTGTAGCTCAATCCCTTGGGGTTCCTTATGAAGCCCATGCTTGGCAAAGAATCGGGGAGGGACTGGAAAAAAGGATGCGCGAAAAGTATCAGACCAAGACCGATGAATGGAAGCAAAAGGAGCCATTTTACGCACAAATTCTGACTGATATTCAGGCTATAGGGCGCGGCCACAGGAATCCGCATCTTCACGAAATCGAAAGTAAATATGACGATCGGGAAACACGTTACATGTTGACCGTGGTGGAGGGATTCATTCGTCACTTGGCAGACAACTTGCCGCAATGAAAAAAGAAGCCCGGATGCCAGTCCGGGCCGATGTGACGTGCTCATGCCCACATTAGGGCTGGAGTGTATCCCGTGTCAACCCGCAAAGCTAAGACTCTTGCCCCGGCTTCCAATTCTCCAAGAGTTCAGCGATTTCTGAAAATTGTTTCCCTTCTTGAAAGTCTTGACTCGAATCCAAAATCTTTTGCTCTTGAGTCTGAAAGGCAGTTAACGCTGCTTTTGGATCAGATGGAGAAGCAAGGGCCGCTACACTCACTTTTAATACGTTCACGGCGACTCGAAGCTCTATTAAATTGCGATTCAAAGTAGCAATCTGTTTTAGGATGGTTGCAACTGTTCGCTTGAATAACTCATCGTCCATGTTTGTACCTCTGGTAATGTGCGCTATGATAGGCCCATGAAGTCTAAACTTGATCCTGACACGACACCAGCGCAAAAGTACCGCACGTTCCAAGAGGGATTGCGCCAAGTGCTGACCGTCTCGAAAGAGGAATTGGTAGCGCGTGAGAGGCAATACCAGGATGAGCGTGCTGGACAAAAGAAACGCGGCCCTAAACCGCGATTTTCTTCGGCTTCGGGCCACGCTTCAAACGGCGGAGATTAGAAAGGCTCAGGCGTCGTAGTCTTAGCTTCGTCGGTCTTGCCTGTCAGTTCTGCGTAGGTAAGCCGCTTGTGCGCGATCTGGCCTAGAACCTTCTCGAATCGTGCGTAATCATCCATCGGCTTCTTGCGATTGTTAAACCTGAACACTTGCTCATCCAAATAGCGGTCTAAGTGGAACGGCTCTACGGCAACGTAGGTTCCGCGTAATCCCCGCTTGAGCAGGCTCCAAAAATTCTCCATGCCGTTGACGTGAACGCGGCCACGAACATAGGTTTCAGTCTTGTTAACCATGTCATGTACGAAACGCCACTGCATCCCCTGTTCGTATGCGACTGCATCATCGGTGTAAACACGGCTCCCATATTTCACCTGCTTAAGAATTTCCGCCTGTAGCGTCTCGCGCTTTACGTTCGGCATAACCTTGGCGCGTACCTCTCGCGCTGTGCGGTCAAGGATGCCTTGCACGACGGCCTTACCCTGTGCCCCGCCTTTCTGCTCGTAGCGAAGCGCACGATCTTTGTGCATGTTCTGCTTCCGTCCGCCGACGAAAGTCTCATCCACTTCGACTTCATTCTCCGGGCCACCAAGTTTATTGAGTGGGCCGTGTCCGTAATTTTCCTTCATTCCCAGACGAATCCGATGCAGCATAAACCATGCTGTTTTCTGAGTGACGCCTAACGCACGATGAATCTCCCAAGAACTGACGCCGTTCTTGCAGTTGGTCAGTAGCCAGATTGCGGGCATCCACTTCTGCAATGGGATTGGAGAATCCTCAAAGATGGTTCCCAGCTTCACAGAGAACTGGCGGCGGCAGTCGCGACATTTCCAACGCTTCTGAGTCTTGAGGTAGTATGGCTCTTTTGCGAGACAGGCGGGACACTGTGCGCCATCGGGCCAACGCATCTTCGCTACCGCATCAATGCAAACCTGCTCATTTGAGAAGTAGCGGATTGCCTCTTGAAGTGTCTTTGGCTTTTCCATGACTCAACTCTAGCAAATCAGTTTGGGTTAGTCAAGGATATTATTGCCCCGCTATGTCTCTCATTCCATAAGACCGAGGGGGTGGGGGGTGCCCCCGCGCCAGCCAAAAATTTGTTAGGCTCGAGCGCGAGATGCGAGCGGCAGTCATCTTCGGGCTGGGGTCGGACGAGAAAGACCTGAGGCCGTTCCAGGAGAACTCGCCGGACACCTGGCTCATTGGCCTGCCGGCGCGCGCGTCCGAGGCGGACGCGATCCTGATTTTTGGCGGCGATGGCACCGTCCACCGGCATCTGGGACAGCTGGTCAAGCTGCAACTGCCTGTGCTGGTTGTTCCCTGCGGCAGCGGAAATGATTTCGCGCGAGCGCTCGGCTTGCGCAGTGTGCGCGATGCTTTACAGGCGTGGCAGAAGTTCTCATCCGGCGGAAAGGCGCGCAGCATTGATCTGGGGATCATCGCGACCCTGCCGCCCGGTGAACCGCATGAGCATTACTTCTGCTGCGTGGGCGGCGTGGGCCTGGATTCCGAAGTGGCGCGGCGCGCCAACCAGCTTCCGCGCTGGCTGCGTGGGCATGGAGGATACGTTGTCAGTCTTCCCGCCGCGCTGTTCAAGTTTGCTCCGTTGCCGATGACGATCAGCCTGCCCAGCAGCGAGCATCCGGACACATTTGTTCCACACTGCGAGAAGCCGACCGTGCTGGCGGCTTTTGCCAACGCTTCCACCTACGGCGGCGGGATGAAAATTGCGCCGCGGGCGCAACTCGATGACGGTAAACTTGACCTGTGTGTCATCAGCGACATCAACAAGCTCAAGTTGTTCTGTCTGTTCCCGAGCGTGTATATCGGACGGCATCTCGGCATGGCGGAAGTTGAATATGTCCAAACCAATCGCTTGCGAATCGAGACGAAGAATCCGCTGGCGGTCTACGCTGACGGCGAATATGTGTGCGAAACGCCGATCGAGGTAAGAGTGGCGCCGCGGGCGATGAGAGTCATTGTTCAGTAAGAGCAAAATCTTGAAACGCAGAGGACGCCCGAGTGCGCAGAGAAGATCCCTCGCTGCGCAAAAAGACGCTTGTCCAGGATGACAACCCTGCTCCAGTGCTAAACTACCCGAAACGCTATGCCTAACGATCGCCGTTCGCGCACCTGGCTTTGGATCGTAATCGGAGGAGGAGCGTTCTTCCTCTTCGTGCTGGCGGTGTTTACGCTGGTGTATCTCACGCTGCATGCGGGAGGCGAGGAGAGCTCGCTGACCAGCTTCGGCGACCGCATTGCCGTGGTCGATCTCGAGGGCGTGATCATTGATCCCAAGGTGGTGAACGCGCAGCTCAAGCGCTTCGGCGACGACGATTCGGTCAAGGCCATCATCATTCATGTGGATTCCCCGGGCGGAGGAGTCGCGGCCTCGGAAGAAATCTATCGCGAGGTGAAACGCCTGCGCGATGTGAAGAAGAAGCGGATTGTGTCGTCCATTCAGACCGTGGGGGCGAGCGGCGCTTACTACATTTCCTCGGCGACGAACAAGATTTTTGCCGATAACGGCAGCATTGTGGGATCGATTGGCGTGATTGCCGAGTGGGTGAATTACGGCGACCTGATGCGCTGGGCCAAGCTGAAGCCGGAAGTGCTGACAGTTGGTGAGTTCAAAGATACCGGCGACCCAAGCCGCGAGATGACGCCGGCCGAGCGCGCCTACATGCAGTCGCTGATCGATAACATGTACGGACAGTTTGTGTCGGCGGTGGCCGACGGGCGCCACGCCAAGAACGAAGACATCAGGGCGATTGCCGATGGCCGGGTGTGGACGGGCGAAGAGGCGCTGAAGATGCACCTTATCGACCAGGTGGGCGACTTCCAGGCCGCGGTTGAGGACACCGCCAAATCGGTTGGAATCAAGGGCGAACCGACGCTGGTGCGTCCGGAAAGAGACCGCAAAACGCTGCTGGACCTGCTGTTCGGGGATATCTCCCAGTGGCTGCCGACGCGGGAGAAGCTGCTGGAACAGCAGCAGTTGGGCTTCTATTATCTTTGGAAGTAGTTTGATAGGGATGCGAGCCCATCGTGCGGTGATTGCGTCGCTTGAACGCGACGCTTAGCATGGCTCGCCCAGATCCTTCGCTGCGCAAGAGCGGCTTGCTCAGGATGACAAATCCACGAAAGCACTTGCGTCCAACCCCTGAAATTTGAGAAGGTTATGGAGGCCCCGAGGTGGCCCGGGAGCCGATTTAGACATCGCCACCGGGCAGATCACTGACATGGAGCGAAGAGGCGTATGACAAAAGCTGACCTGATCGACGAAGTCTCCCGCTTGGCCGAGTTGACCCGCAAGGATAGCGAAGTCATCGTCGAGACCATCTTTGACAGCATTGTGCGCTCCCTGCGGGTGGGCGACAAGATCGAGATTCGCGGCTTTGGCAGCTTCCGCACCCGGCAACGCAAGCCGCGCGTGGGACGCAATCCCAAGACCGGCGACCGCGTGGAAGTTCCGGCGAAGAAGATTCCTTTCTTCAAGCCCAGCAAGGAGTTGAAAGATTTGGTGAACACCGGGTCGAGCGCGGCAGCCACGCCCGCAGCGCCAGCTGCACCCGCGCAGTAGTTTGGCAATGCCAGCCAAGGCGCCGCTTACATCTTCGGCCCCAAGCCGTAATCTGAACTTACTCTGTCATGCTGAGCGGAAGCCGACCGCTCGCTCACGAGAGGTCGGCCGCAGTCGAAGCATCCCTACCTCACCCCTTATTTTCAGGAATAGGGATTCTTCGACTCCGTTCGACCTGCGCATACGCGCAGCTCGAACTTCGCTCAGAATAACAGCGCTTCGGGTTTGCGCAGGGCGTCCACGCAATTCTGTGGTTAAATCAGATGCATGTTTGCCCGCAAGGTGCGCGTGGTCTATGAAGAGAATGGCCAGCGGCGTTCTTGTCCGCTGAAGTGGCTGGACAGCTTCTCCATGCGCAATTTCACCAATGCCACCGTTTTCGACGACACTCTTCCCGTGGCCGACGGCGTCATGGAAATTGGCAGGAACGTTCCCCTCGCTCAGTTGAAGGACGCCATGGAAGACTGGTTCCGGCGGAAGAGTTACTTGCCTAAAGGTGCGGCGCTGATTCTCACAGAAGAGTGATCTTCACTTTTTGCTTGACCCTGGAATGCATTCCGGGGTGTAAGCTCCCTCCCGTAAGGTGAAAAGGCTATGCGCTCAGGCGAACTGGCGCGGCTCACCGCAATCAGCACGGATACGCTCCGGCACTACGAGCGGCTCGGGCTTCTGCCCAAACCGCCGCGGACTGCGGGAGGTTATCGCGACTACCCTCCGCAGGCGCGGGATCGGGTGTGCCTGATTCGCCGTGCCTTGAGCGTCGGTTTTTCCTTGGCCGAACTGAAGGCGATCTTGGGAATGCGTGACCGGGGCGAGTTCCCATGCCACGAGGCGCGAAAAATAGCGTCATCGAAGCTGGTGGAGGTGAAACGGCAGATCAAGGATCTGGCAGCCATGCGCGGGCAGCTCGAAGCCATGTTGAAAGACTGGGACACCCGCCTGGCGCGTGCCGGCAAGGGAAGACCTGCGAGGCTGCTGGAAAGCGTGGCGGAAGGACTGCCGCAAGTTGAAGGGAAAACCCGATTCAATCAAAAGCACAGAAAGAGGAAATCATGAAAACTGCTTCAGTATTGATCATTCTGCTGGGTGCGTTTGCCATGCAAGCCCAGCAAACCAAACCGCAGGAAGACGCAACTGACAGTCATGCCGCAATGACGGCGCGCGGCGACCAGGCGATGGGCTTCTCCCACGAGAAGACCACGCACCATTTCCGGCTCTCCGGAGACGGCGGCGCAATCGAAGTATCAGCCAACGACCCGAAAGATTCCGAGAGCCGTGAGATGATCCGCATGCATCTCTCGCACATCTCCAAAATGTTTGCCGCTGGCAATTTCGATGCGCCCATGTTCATTCATGTCACGAATCCGCCCGGCGTGCCGACCATGACCGAGCTGCGCGATCAAATCCACTATCAATACGAGGAAACGGACGCCGGCGCCAGGGTGCGGATTCAGACTGCCAACAAGCGCGCGCTGGCGGCCGTTCATGATTTTCTGCGGTTCCAGATTTCCGAGCACCAGACCGGCGATTCGACGGCCATATCCAGTGAAACACAGAAGAAGTGATCCGCTGCCGCATCGCTGTAAAGAATTGTCACTCAATCTTGACCAAATGATGACAACCACGCGGTAACCATTTTCGTCCGCAGCCATCTAAACGGTTATGAGTAGGGACGAAGGAATGGCGAGAGTTCCAGGGGTTTTTGCTCTGCGCCCTCCCCGCCGCCGGGACGATCGTCCGATCGCCATCTACGCCGCGTTGGCCGAAGAGGACGGGGGTGAGCGGCTGACCCTGTGGGACAGGATTCTGGGGATGGCAACCATGGCGTTTGTGAGTGCAGGCGGGTGGGCGGCGATCATCGCGCTGATCCGCCTGCTGCGGTAGCGAGGTCTGCGAAAAGCAAAATCTTGAAACGCAGAGAGCGCCGAGTGCGCCGCAAAGTTCGCGAAGGAAAGCCTCGAGTCCAGCCGACGCAAACAGATTTTTGAGATCCTTCGACTCGCTTCGCTCGCTCAGGATTTCGGCAGCCGGCTCCCGCTCGCAAGAGCGGCTCGCTCACGCCTGCCAGACGCCTCAACTTACTTGTCGTAGTGCAGCAGGGAGAACACGTCGTACGGCTTGAGCTTGTCGCGGCCCTTCAGAAAATCCAGTTCCACCACAAAGCCCAGGCCGGCGATCTCGCCACCTAGAGACGCTGCCAACTTCGTTGTGGCTTCGGCGGTCCCACCGGTCGCGAGCAGATCATCCACGATGATAACGCGCTGGCCTTTCTCGATCGCGTCTTTGTGAATCTCCAGCGTGTTGGTCCCGTACTCGAGAGCGTAATCGTAGCGAGTGGTCTCCGCAGGGAGCTTGCCCGGTTTGCGCACCGGCACAAATCCCGCATTCAGTCGATAGGCGAGGGCGGGTCCGAAGATGAATCCGCGTGCTTCCATCCCAAGCACCAGGTCGACGTCTTTCTGAATGTAGTGCTCGGCCAGCGCATCGATCAGCATGGAGAATCCCAGCTTGTCCTTGAGCAGGGTTGTAATGTCGTAAAAGAGAATGCCCTTCTTGGGGAAGTCCGGTACTTCGCGGATCAGTTTCTTCAACGGCTCACAGTTGATCTCCGCCTTAACTCTTGCAGTATTGGTCTGCATTTACCAGACTCCTTCGATGCGAAATGTGGTGAGGCCCGGGACAGGCCTGGCCTCACTTTCCTCGACGTCATCCACGCGGGCAGCGCGCGGGCCTTCCCGCAAACGCGAACGCAATCCAGCAAGCTGATCGCGCGTGCCCATGGCCAACACTTCTACACTGCTGTCGGAATTGTTGCGTACCCATCCGGCGATGCCCAGGATGTGCGCTTCACGTTCTACGAACCAGCGAAAACCCACGCCCTGCACGCGTCCGCGAACTAAGAAGCGGCGGGCTTCAACGGCTTTTTCAACTGAAGTCATTTTAGTACCGTCATCCTGAGCGAGGTGGCCGCTTCGCAAGGCGAAGCAGCCATGAAGTCGAAGGACCTCCTGTTCGGCGAAAACCTGCAACAGCTCATCCAGGAATTCTCCCCGAAACCCATACACCACAGGGTCAGCGAGAGGAACTCCCTGATACGCCAGCGGAACTCGATGCGGTCGCGGGATCCTTCGACTGCGCAAAGCGATTCGCAAGCGAATCGCTTTTCTCCGCTCAGGATGACAAGGGGACGATAATTTACGCCCTCGACAGATACACGCCCTCGGCCGTATCCACCTTGATCTTTTCGCCTTCGTTGATGAAGGGCGGCACCTGAACCACTAGTCCGGTTTCCGTCTTTGCGGCCTTGGTAACACTGGAGGCGGTCGCGCTCCTCAGCCCGGGTTCGGTCTCGACCACGGTCAGTTCCACGGTCTGCGGCAGTTCAATTCCGACCGCCTTACCATCAAAGAACTCGACTTTGATCTGCAGATTGGGGATCAGGTAATCGACGGCGTCGCCCAGAACGTCCTTCGTCAAGTGGGTCTGCTCGAAGTTGGTGGTGTCCATGAAGTAATAGCTGTCGCCGTCAGCGTACAGGAATTCCATCTCTTGCTCATCCACATTGATCTTCTCAATGGGGTCGGGCGAGCGGAAACGGTGCTCAAACATGGCGCCGGTGCGCAGGTTACGCAGTTTGGCCTGGATGAAGGCGCGCAGGTTGCCCGGCGTGCGGTGCTCGACGCTGAAAACCGAATGCAGATCATTGTTGTGCTTGATGATCATGCCGGGGCGAAGCTGGGTGGCGGGGATAGCCATTGCTGAATGAATCTCCTTTATTGATTGCGGCTGGCCGGCGGATTGGCGGGCGGCCACATGCTCCGCCGGACACGAGGTTGCAAACATTTATTTTACACGGACTTGGGCAAAGGTGAGAAACGGCGCCGGCAGCGTGCCGTTTGCATTGCAAGAGGATGCGCGCCGAACGCGCGATTCTTCTGTCGCAAAAAGCGCGACAGTTCGCGCGGCGCGCCCAGATCCCTCACTTCGCAGAAAGCGCTCGTTCGGGATGACAATAAAGCGAGAGAACTTAGAAGAATCGCGGTTTTGTCTGTTCAGACAGCTACAATGAAGGGAAAGCGAATCCAAAGTGGGAGAAATTCTATTGAAGAGGTGTTTTCATGCAAGGAAAGTATGAATCCGCGGAACCGGGCCGGGTCGCAACTGCCATTACGTTTCTACTGATCGGGCTGGGCGCCGGCACGCTGATTGGCCTGTTGTTCGCCCCGAAGGCTGGCAAACAAATGCGCAAAGATTTGCGGCGGAAATACGAAGGCGCCCGCGAGACCATCGAAGACTGGAAAGACGAGGCCAAAGACGCCGCTGAAGAAGTTCTGGAGCGCGGCGCGGACCTGGCCGGCGATCTGCGGGACCGGGTTGCGCCCCTGGCCAAAGAGATTCGGCGCAGCGTGCGCTGACAGAAGACCCGGCGAGCCAGTTTCAGCTGAAGATCGCGGCGAAGAAGCCTTTGATCTTCCCGAAAAAGCCACGGTGCGCGTGCGTGACCCGTGGGGGCAGGGCCGCGATCTGTAACCAGAACAAACCGGGCACCTCGCGCACCGGCAACACCTCGGCTTCTTGAGTAGGAGCGGGCTGGGGCGGTGTGGGCTCGGCTTCCTTAGGATGACCGGCAGGCGGAAGGTCCTCGGCCCGAAAGACAAACGGCGCTTCTACTTGCACGTGAACGTCATTGGATTTGGAAGGCGGCAGAGGCGCGGTCTCAGGTCCAGACGCAGATGATGCGAGGAGCAGCTTCGACCCGGAGGAAGCTTCCGGAACCGCGGCTGGAGCGGCCGAGGCGCGCATCACTGCTGGCGCCGTTGCCGGACATCCGCAGCCAGCCGGAACGACGGTATCCACCTTACTCAACTCTCCGGAATGAAATACCACCTGCTCGCCGGGTTTCACCTGGTACGTGCCATTGCCCAGCAGTTCCGACACCAATACAGATGCGGTATTTCCGGGCAATGCCTGAACGCAGGTATCGCCGTGCGAGTTGGCGCTGATGGCGTAATGAAATTCTCCCGGGCCAACCAGCAGGATGCGGAAGTCGGGAGTGAGAACGGAATCTGACGAAGTATCCAGCGAATAATTCGTTTCCAGCGCACCCGTGCTCATGCCCAGCATGAGCGATCGCCCATTCTGCGAGGCCGAGACCGAAACTGTTGTCTGCGGACAAACCCGTACTTCGCCACCTCTGCCTAAGCGCAAAACGGCTGTGTCAGATCCCGCGGTAACCGATGATCCGGCGGCGATCCGGCTGCCCGCCAGCACGACTGCTCCTGACGAGCTGGGCGTGACTGGAACCGCGGCTGGCAGGATGCCCGGCGTGAAGGCCGGGACCGATGCTGGCTTCGCGGTTTCCTCAGACCGATGCAGTCGAATCATCAGGCGATTGCCGGCGGCGTCCCAGGCGTAGGTGATGGGTCCGGCAAGGTCCACGACGATTCGCGCCACCGGAGGCGCCTGCTGAAATTGGTTGATACGAATGCCGCTGATCTCCTGGCTGCGGAAATCGAGTTTGTTCTTTGGTCCCGACAGCACTGCGTTGGGCAGATCAATCACCAGGCGTGATGGGTCGTTTATCTTGCTGATCGCCGGTACTAGGGGACGGCTGGAGATAATTTCTACGGCCGGGCCGTCGTACGCGGCCAAAACGCGTACCGAACGAACGGTGGCGGGACTGTCGCTGCTGGCCACTAATTGTGGGTGGGACTGGGCGTGCGACGCCGAGATCAGAACGGCCAGAAGCAATGAATAGCGAACCGCACCAAATTGCAGCAAACACTTCATGTCAGGAGGAAATGAACCTATAAGAGAACATACCACCGGTGCTGGGCGGAGAGAAGTACTGCAAAAGCCCGAAGGTAACGGGCAACCCAGTCTATAATGGCTAGCCGCTTCCATGCCGATCAACCCGGGAACAAAAATAGGTCCATACGAAATTCTGTCTCTCCTCGGCGCGGGTGGGATGGGTGAAGTCTACCGTGCTCGCGACACGCGACTGGGCCGCGATGTGGCCATCAAGGTCCTGCCGGAAGGGTTTGCCAGAGACGCGGAGCGGTTGCGGCGCTTCGAAACCGAAGCCCGCGCGATCGCAGCGCTAAACCACCCCAATATTCTTTCCATCCACGACATCGGCACGCATGATGGTGCGCCTTATCTGGTTTCAGAGTGTCTGGAAGGCCACTCCTTGCGGCAGGAGTTGAGCGCCGGCGCCTTGCCGCTGCGGCGCGCGGTGCAGTACGGAACGGAGATCGCGCACGGGTTGGCGGCGGCGCACGACAAAGGCATCATCCATCGCGACCTGAAACCAGAAAACATTTTTGTGACGCAAGATGGCCGGGTGAAAATTCTGGATTTCGGTCTCGCCAAGTTGGCCAGGCCGGAGGCTGCTTCGGACGATGGCGCCACCGTCGAAGCACAACCGACGTCGGCTGGTGCGGTTCTGGGAACGGTCGGCTACATGTCCCCGGAACAGGTGAAGGGCGAGGCCGCCGATGCACGTTCGGACATTTTTGCTCTGGGCGCGATGCTGTACGAAATGCTTGCGGGACAGCGCGCTTTTCGTAGAGACACGGGGGCCGAAACGATGACCGCGATCCTGAAAGAGGATCCCGCGGAACTGAGCACGTCGGGCAAAGTCATCTCGCCGGCGATGGATCGGATCGTCCGGCGGTGCCTCGAGAAAAAACCGCTGCTGCGATTTCAATCGGCTCGCGACCTGGCTTTTAATCTCGAAGGCCTCTCGGGGATTTCGTCGGCGAGCGCAGTCTCTGTAGTCGCGTCGGCAGGGAAGCCGCGCACATGGTTGATGCCTGCTGCTATGGGCGCTCTCCTGGTCATCGCGGGAGGCTTGGCGGGGTGGCTGTTCACTCGAGCCGCCGGCTCGGCGGCGTTGCCTTTATACCACCAGCTCACCTTCGAGCGCGGCCTGGTCTATGCCGCGCGCTTCGCGGCCGACGGCCGTTCGATTTACTACAGCGCAAGCTGGAACGGCCAACCTCTCCAAGTTTATTCGACCGTTCCGGACAGCCCGGAATCGCGCGCTCTCGGTCTGGTCAACTCTACGCTGTTTGCGGTTTCCTCTACCGACATGGCGGTGTCGCTCGGATGCAAAGATCGGTATATCGGAAACTGCCAGGGCACTTTGGGAATGGTACCGGTGGCAGGCGGGACGCCCCGCGAAATCGTGGAGGATGCGCTTGCCGCCGACTGGAGCGCTGACGGCAGTGAGATGGCGGTGATCCGCCAGGTGGAGGGGAAGTATCGCGTGGAATTTCCGCGTGGGAAGATGATTTATGAAAGCGACCGCCCGCTCCGGTTCTTGCGGATTTCTCCGCGCGGAAACGCTGTTGCCTTCGCAGAACTTCACGGTGTGGATGGCGACGCGGGCTGGTCGCTCGCCTTTGACCGAAGCGGAAAACAGCTGGTCCGGTCGGCGACTTACGTCAGCGTGGAGGGGGTGGCCTGGTCGCCGTCGGGAGACGAAGTATGGGTCGGAGCCACCACACAAGAGGCTTGGGCGAACGCGATCCATGCTATCGGTTTCAATGGTAAAGAGCGGATTGTTCTTCGCCTTCCCGGCATACTCCGGCTTCACGATGTTTCCCGTGACGGCCGGATCTTGCTTACACAAGAGTCGTGGCGATGTGGGATACAGTTTCGTGCGCCAGGGGACGCGAAGGAACGCGATCTCTCCTGGCTCGATTATGCGGAGTTGAGAGACCTTTCGGCCGACGGCACAAAGATCGTCTTTGACGACTGGGGATCAGCGGCGGGCGCTTCTGGCTTGGCCTACGTGCGGAAAGTCGACGGGTCGCCGGCAATCAAACTGGGCGAATGGTCTATTCCGGTCATCTCCCCGGACAGTGCGCAGGTGTTGGCATTTGAGGCCGCAGCCGTGGGTGTATCACATCCGGCCTTAATTCCGACTGGAGCCGGCGAGACGCACGTGTTGAGCTCTACGCTGGTGGAGCAGTCCAATGCGATGGGATTTATGCCCGATCAGAAGGCCGTTTATTTTTCGAATGATGACGGCCACGGATGGCGGATGTACGTCGAGGATTTAGCCGGCGGCGCTGCGCGGGCGGTTACGCCTGTGATTTCGGTGCGGACCCATTATTTCGAATCGCACGTGGTTTCGCCCGATGGCAAAATGATATTCGCACGTGATTTGAGTGGGAAGGGCGTCCTTTATCCGATCGCTGGCGGAGAGTCTCGCCCTGTTCCCGGCTGGTTGCCGGAGGATCTGTGGATCACTTGGTCCGCCGACGGGCGATCCGCGTATGTGTATCAGGATGAAAAAACCTCTGCGAGGGTATACGGACTCGATCTCGTCACGGGAAAAAGAGATCTGGTTGCGACGCTGGGTCCGAGCGACGCCGCCGGGGTTACAGCGATCCTCAGCGTGCGCATGACAGCAGACGGCAAGATTTACGCCTATTCGTTTACTCGGGAACTCTCGGACCTTTTCATCGTGTCGGGAGTGCGATGAAGCGTGTCCCAGGAACAGATTGTTACGGTTCGGAGAGGAATTCGTATTCATCAATGACCGCAGCGACGGCCACTCTGCCTTCCGGGTCGCCCTCGTCCACCCGCACCACTTTGCCCTTGCAGCGGACGCGAATGCTTTCCGTCAAGGTGATTTCCGGCGGAAGGGTCAGGGTGAATTCAATGGTCGAGCCGGCGGCGATTGCCGCATCCACATAGAAGCAGATGCCACGTGCGCTCACGTCACGAGTCTGCGCACTTTTTTCTTGCGTTCCGTCCTGCGTATAGCTAACCGAGACCGGCAGCTTCAGGGCAAAGCGGCGGGTCGCACGCTTGTTTTCCTGCGTGGTTTCGGCCATGGGCTCCTCCGGTGAGTCTGTAGCATGGCGTTTTGTCCCCGCCATGTCAAGACGTTAATCCGTTAGGGTAAGCTGATTACCGAGCCTAAAACGATGGTTCTGGTCCTCGACAACTACGATTCCTTCACCTACAACCTGGTCCAATATTTAGGTGAACTGGGGGCTGAGGTCGAAGTGCGCCGAAACGACCAGGTAACGGTCGCCGACGTCGAAGCGATGCGTCCGGAACGCATTGTGATTTCGCCGGGGCCATGCACGCCAGCCGAGGCCGGGATCAGCGTTGCCCTGATCCGGCATTTTGCCGGGAAAGTTCCGGTGCTAGGGGTTTGCCTGGGACACCAGGCGATCGGCGCAGCATTTGGCGGAACAATTGTCCGGGCTCCCGAACTCATGCATGGCAAGACGAGCCAGATCCAGCATGACGGGAAGACGATTTTCAGCGGTTTGCCTTCTCCGCTGACCGCTACGCGTTACCACTCGCTGATCGTGCGCGAGAGCGATTTGCCCGGCGAACTGGAGATGAGTGCTTATACCGGCGACCAGCGCGGTTCGCGCGTGATCATGGGACTACGCCACCGGCAATTCCCCGTGGAGGGAGTACAATTCCATCCCGAAAGCGTACTCACCACGCAAGGCAAGCAACTTGTGGCAAATTTCCTGGCGCTGTAAAGCGCTTCACGCATCTCTATTCGCTCTTTACAAATTGTGAACGAGACGCCAAAGTTTTGCAGAACGTGTGCAGATTCTTGCGCCTCTTGTCGCCGCTGATCCAAGATCCGCGCCAGAAGCCGGTTTCCCGATTGACACAGCGCCCGCCGGGTGTAGAATCAGGCACGCTTTTGGCCAGTCCGATTTCCGCCCAATCCCCTGGAAATCGGGAGCTGGCTTGGCCACGGGGTTGCTCGTTTCCGGCCCCGTCAAACAATCGCACTAGCTTGCAAAGGTAGCTTGCGGGAGAACCGGCGAGATCCACCGTAACATCGTCAAGGGCGCAGGTGCAGGCATTGCGGTTCCCAAAACGTTTTCAATCGCTCGAACCGAAATAGGAAGGAGATCATCGTGAAGACATTGAGTCGGAAACCGGTTGTTCGCATCGCGCTGGTGTTATCTGTCCTCACCTTGGCTGGAGTCGTCGCGTTGGCTTCGGCTGGCCACCACCACGGAATTCTTACCAGCCCGGATGGACGGTTTGCTATTGCCACTCAAGGCTCGGGCCACTTCACGCCCGCCGCCGAACCTGACAGCACCCTGACAGTAGTCGCCGGCAACCTGAGCAAATATCCCCTAGGCGTCTATTTCTGCTGCTACGGCGCCACAATCTCCGGGCCGCAGTCATTTCTGGGATCGGAGAACTGGGCCGCGGTACCCTTCACGCCCACTGCCAACTACACTGTCAAGGAGCTTCGAGCCTCTGTGGGTTGGGGACAGAACGGGACCAATGGTGTGACGCTGGGTCTTTATTCAGATGCCAGTGGTCTTCCGGGCACCGTGCTGTTCGCGAGAAATGTGACGAACCTCGGGACCTTTGGCTTATGCTGCACGCTGGCGGAAGCAAAGGACTCTACTGGAGTCGCCATCACTTCGGGAACACAATACTGGGTGGTAGCGAGCACATCTTCTTCCACAACGACCACGTTCGATGCCTGGGCCTTCAACAGCACCGACCAGACTTATTCCACCTACGCGTTCTTTAACACCAGCAACAACGCATGGTTGACCACTTCGTTTGTGTTGCCGGGCTTTGAGGTGTTAGGGCAGTAGCTGTTTCAAGTTCTCTGTATTGTTTCAGCTATAAGGGCCGTCTTGGCGTGCTGGCGTCAGCGGCCCTTTTTTCAGCTCTTGCCCCCTCGGGCAAGGAGTGAGCGGGTCAGCCGCGGTTCCTTGCCAGTTCGACAGCCTTTAAAACCGCCTGGGCTTTGTTCATGCATTCCTCAAACTCGCGCGCAGGATCGGAATCGGCAACGATGCCTGCGCCGGCCTGCAGGTAGGCGCGCTTGCTCTTCATCAGCATGGTCCGAATCGCAATGCAGGAGTCGAGGTTCCCGGCGAAATCAGCGTAGAGAACAGAACCACCGTAGATTCCCCGGCGGACCGGTTCGAGTTCTTCGATGATCTGCATAGCCCTTACTTTCGGCGCACCGGTCAGCGTCCCTGCCGGAAAACAGGCGGCGAACGCGTCCAGCGCGTCCAATCCCTCCCGCAGTTTTCCTTCCAGCGCCGAGACGATGTGCATGACATGGGAGTAGCGTTCCACGTACATGAGGTCACGCACTTTCACAGAGCCATATTCACTGACCCGCCCCAGGTCGTTGCGCCCGAGGTCCACCAGCATCACGTGCTCGGCGCGCTCCTTTTCGTCGGCAAGCATTTCTGTTTCGAGGCGCTGATCTTCGGCCTCGTCTCGGCCGCGAGGATGTGTTCCAGCGATGGGACGATATTCCAGCTTGCGGCCGGTGACGCGCACCAGCATTTCGGGCGAGGACCCAAGAACGTGCGTGTCTCCCAGCCGCAGAAAGTACATGTATGGAGAAGGATTCACGGTGCGGAGAGCACGGTAGATGTCGAAGGCAGCGGCTCCGGGCGCGAAATCCAGACGCTGCGAGAGAACCACCTGAAAAATGTCCCCGGCAGCGATGTATTCTTTGCATTTCCCCACCGACTCAAGGAAGCGCCTTCGGCTGGTGCCGCCGTGGATCTTAAACGCCCGGGAACGCGGATGGACGGCGGCCTTCCACTGGCCCGCGCGTAATCCTGCGGTCAGCTTCTTTTCCAACTTCAAAATATCGCTGACCGCGCGGTCATAGGCCCGGCGCGGGTTCTCCCGGGAAACATCGGCAGTAGCAATGATGTGGATCTGATGTCGCAGGTGATCGAAGGCCAGCACACGGTCGAAAAACATCAGCACGCAGTCAGGAAGCGATTGATCATCCTTGGCATGGTCGTCAATGTTCTCCAGTTGGCGGACCGCGTCGTATGCGAAGTAGCCGACGGCGCCTCCGGCAAAAGGCGGCAGGTCTTCGAGCGGTGCGACACGGTGTTGCCGGAGCAGGTCTTTCAGCAACTGCAGGAGGTTGCCGCGCCGCCGTTCCTGGTATTTGCCGCACTGCAGCACGATGTCCTGGCCACGAGCGCTTATCTGCATGTAGGGCCGCGCGCCCAAAAAGGTGTACCTGCCGATACGCTCTCCGCGTTCCACCGACTCCAGCAGAAAGGCATGCGGTTCAGCCGCGGCCACCGCCAGAAAGGCCGAGACGGGAGTTAGCAGATCAGCCATCACGGAAGTAACTACCGGCACCAGAGTGGCTTCGCGGGCGAGGCGCAAAAACTGCTTATAATCCGGACGAATCATAGCAAATGGACACGTTGAAAGACCGCCTCATTATAGGGTAGGCCTTGGGCTGACGCGCCCCCGCCGCGGTAGCTCTCCCCCTGGCCTGTCTAATACTTGGACGCCTGCTTGGACGGACGCTGACCGCAAGTAACCTACGAATGAATTGACTGATTACAGCGCAGGCCGCAAGATGGCTAAGGCCCAACCCCGTTTGAGGAAGCATGCACATTAAGTTCTGGGGAGTCCGTGGCTCAACCCCGGCTCCTCAGCCAGAGAACGTGCGCTACGGAGGCAACACCTCCTGCGTAGAAGTGCGCGTCGGCGAGAATCTCTTCATTTTCGATTGCGGCACCGGGCTGCGCGTGCTGGGACAAGCCCTGCGGCGCGAGTTCCGCGATCGTCCGCTCTCCGCCCACATTTTCGTTTCGCACTTCCATTGGGACCATATTCAAGGCATGCCCTTCTTCGGACCGCTCTACGATAACCGGGAGAACCACTTCCGGTTTCACTGCTCCAACCGGTCTCGCAGCCTGAAGACGGTGTTTGAGGAGCAAATGGCTGTACCCTACTTTCCCGTGGGACTTAACCAAATGCAGGCCCGCCAGGACTTCTACAATCTGGAGGCGCGCCGGGTTGAGTTGGGAGAAGTGACTGTGCAGGCCGCTTGGCTGAATCATCCCCAGGGTTGCATGGGATTCCGTCTGGAAGCCAAAGACGGTGTGGTCGTATACGCCACTGACAACGAGCCCGGAGACGCGACCTTCGACAAGAACCTGCGCAAACTCGCAGCCGGCGCCGACGTGCTGGTCTATGATGCGCAGTATCTTCCCGAGGAATACGAGGCCCGCCGGCGCGGCTGGGGCCACAGCCACTGGCGAGAAGGCGTCAATGTAGTGATGGAGAGCGGCGCCAAGGAGCTCGTCCTTTTCCATCATGATCCTGAGCACACCGATGCCTGCATCGACCAGGCGGTCAAGGAAGCGCGCAACTACTACGCGCGTGTGCAGGCTGCAGCGGAGGGGCTGCAGATCGAGGTATCGAAACGCAGCTCAGCGGCAAAATAAGCTGATCCCCAAGTTCTGATTTCCTGGCATCTTCCAATCCTGGATTACAATGTGTCTAGCCTGCGGAGCGGGAGTTCGAAACTCGAAAGGGGATGGGAGTGAAGCAGTTGTCAGCAGCCTGGCCACACGTGTCGGCCGTCTCGGTCGTCGACATTCTGCTGGTTGCCGTCATCATTTATGAATTGCTCGCGCTGATCAAGGGGACGCGCGCTGCCCTCATGCTGATCGGTGTGGCTGCTCTGGCGCTGGCGTTTTACCTGTCCCGGCTGGGCGAGTTGAAGACGCTGAATTGGCTTATCAGCACCCTGCTCCCTTACACCGTGTTCGCGCTGATTGTGGTCTTTTCGGCGGAGATCCGGATGGCCCTGGCGAGGCTCGGACGCAGACTCACACTGAGCCGTGCGCTCGCCTCCGAAGCTGACGCTTACGATGACATTGTGTTGGCCGCCAACCTGTTTGCCCAGAACCAAACCGGGGCTTTAATGGTGATTGAGCGGGAGATTGGTCTGCGTACCTACATCGAGAGCGGGGTTCCACTGGACGCGCAACTGTCCTACGATCTGCTGGCCACGATATTTCGTCCCAGCGCCCCGCTGCACGACGGCGCCGTCATCATTCAGGGAGACCGCATAGCGGCGGCCGCGTGCTTCCTGCCGCTTTCCATGAATCCCGTGCTTTCTACACAACTGGGCACGCGTCACCGTGCGGGAATCGGCGTCACTGAAGAGACGGACGCGATCGCGGTCGTGGTCTCCGAAGAAACCGGCAGCATCAGCGTGGCCATCGGAGGCAAGATTGAACGTGATCTTACGGTCGAGCAACTGCGCGACCGCCTGAGTGAATTGGTAAGCCGCCACGCTCCACCCTCCGCTATGCCAACCCCGAGAACGGACTCCAGCGAAATGCTGGAGGCGCCCGGCCCGGAGGACTTGCGCACGCCATTAACGCGATCGGCAGACCCGCGGGTGAACACCGAGAGATAACGCATGGGCCAATTTCTCCATCGTTACGTGCTGCCTAATCTCGGTTTGAAGCTGATCTCGCTTGCCTTGGCGGTCGGCCTGTGGCTGGCAGTGGCCCGGGAGCCGATTGCCGAAGTCGCCGTAGACGTGCCGATCGAGTTCCGTGACCTGCCGCAGAATCTGGAGATCAGCTCGGAGAGCATTCCCAAGGCGCAAATCCGGTTACGCGGTCCCGAGCGGGAAGTGCATCGGCTGGAGCCTGCCGACGTTTACGCGGAAATCGAACTCGAAGGTCTGAAGCCCGGTGAGCGTTCGTTTGATTTGACCTCACGCCAGATTCATAAACCAACGGGGCTTCAGGTGGTGCAGGTTGTCCCTAGCGAAATTCATCTCAGCTTCGATGTTCGCCTGACTCGAGACGTTCCAGTGCAACCGCGGGTGGTCGGGACTTTCGCCGAGGGTTATCAGATCAGCAAGGTGTGGACAGATCCCGCGAGTGTGACCATTACCGGCCCGAAAAAGCGCGTGGAGGCGGTCGAATCGGCGACGGTCGATCCAGTCGACGTCAGCGGCGCCATGGGCCGCGCCACCTGGGTCCGTCACGCTTATGTTTCTGATCCCCTGGTGCAGGTTTCGAGTTCTGATCCGGTGCGGGTCACTGTGCTCATGGAAAAAGTTGCCGCCGGCGGCCAGCATTGATGCCAGCAGCCAAAATGACATCGCAGACCCGACAACTATTCGGCACCGACGGAATTCGCGGCCTGGCCGGAGAGTTCCCCTTGACGCGTGAGAGCACCTATCTGATTGGACGGGCGCTCGGGCATGATCTCACTCGAACCGAACCGGACGCCGGGGTTGTGATCGGGCAGGACACGCGGGAATCCAGTGCTTGGATCGCAGACCGCGTGGCGCTAGGGCTGTCGTCCTGCGGCTGCGAAGTGCACAGCGCTGGCGTTCTTACGACCCCCGGAGTCGCGTATCTGGCGCGTTCGAGGAAATACGTAGCAGGGGTCGTGATCTCGGCTTCGCACAATCCCTGGACTGACAACGGGATCAAGATCTTTTCAGGCGATGGCTATAAGCTGCCCGACGCACGCGAACTGGCGATCGAGAAGGAAATTTTCTCACTACTGCAAAACCCTGAGTCTGCCCCGGCCCCGTCAACCAAGCCGCCTGCCAGCCTTCCGGGCGAGGCCGCACTTCGGCAGGAATACGTGGTGTGGCTTTCGCACAACGTTCATGCCGGCCTGAGCCGGCTGCGGGTGCTGGTGGATTGCGCAAATGGCGCAGCCACAGCCGAGGCCCCTGAACTTTTTCGCGCATGTAAAGTGCAGGCTACTTTCTTGAATGCATCGCCGGACGGCAGAAACATCAATGAGAACTGCGGCGCGTTGCATCCCGAAGTCGTCGCAAAGGCTGTGGCTGCAGCCTCGGGGAAATTCGACCTCGGAGTGACTTTCGACGGCGACGCCGACCGCGCTCTCTTCTGCGACGCGCTGGGCCACGTGGTCAACGGCGATGCCGTGTTGCTGTTGGCCGCACGGGATATGCAATCGCGCGGCGCACTCCCCGGTTCCACGATTGTGGCCACAACCATGTCGAATATGGGACTCGAAATCGCGTTGCGCAACTCCGGAATTCGCATGTTGCGCGCCAACGTCGGCGACAAGTACGTGCTGGAGGAAATGTTGAAGACCGGCGCGATTCTGGGAGGCGAGCAGTCGGGACACATCATTTTCCGCGATGGCGACGCGACTACCGGCGACGGTCTGCTGACCGCGCTGCGCGTGATGGAAATCGTGGCTCGCAGTGGTAAGCCTTTGGCCGATCTGGTCGGCGATCTTAAAGTTTTTCCGCAAACCATCCAGAACATTCGAGTACGCGAAAAAACTCCGTTTGCGCAGATTCCGGAAGTCCAGCGCGCCATCGAAGCGGCCGAACGCGAACTCGATGGCAACGGGCGCGTTGTGGTCCGCTACTCCGGCACAGAGGCGCTGGCGCGCGTGATGGTGGAGGCCGAGTCAGAGCAAAAGATGCAGGCTCTGGCCCAGAGTATTGCCGGCGCCATCAAGAAAACGCTGGGGGTCTGATGATCTCAGGGTCCCAGGCATGACGGGCTTGCTCAGAAGCTTCGCCGCGCTGTGGAATCTCGCCTTGTTGTGTGCTTCGCTCGCTGTCCTGGTCTGGTTCCTCTATTGGTTCGTTCTGCGAAGGCTGGTGCGGGCGAAACGCATCGCCAGCGCCCATGACCGCAGAATGCTGAGAGAGGCCGCGGAGCGGGAATCCGATAACCGGGCTCCTTGATGTTGTGCAGCCGGTAAACCTACTCTCCGCCCTCGGCGGCCTCTGCGTTTCAAGGTTTTTGTTTCAACCCATGTTGATCCGTGGCGAAAGAGTTATTCCAGATCCCGCCAGTTTGGACCCACGCCAATTTCCACCAGCAGTGGCACGGCCAGCGGATGAACTTTTTCCATCTGCTCGCGCACCAGAGTTTGCGTCTCGCTGATTTCCGTCTCCGGGATCTCGAAAACCAGTTCGTCGTGTACCTGCAGCGTCATCTGTGCCTGCCGTCCTCGCTGGCGCAGCGCTGCGTCAATGCGAATCATGGCCAGCTTGATCAAATCCGCCGCGGTTCCTTGCAAAGGTGTGTTGACCGCCGTCCGCTCCGCAAACCCGCGCAGGTTGGCGTTCTTGCTGTTGATGTCGGGAATCGGCCGCACGCGCCCGAACAGCGTTTTGACGTTTCCGTCGCGGCGGGCTTCTTCCAGGGTTCTGTCGATAAACGCCCGCACTCCCTTGTACTTTTCGAAGTATGCATCGATGAATCGCCGCGCCTCGGCAGGTTCAATGCCCAGGGTTTGTGATAGTCCGAACGCCGACAGTCCGTAAACGATGCCGAAGTTCACCACTTTGGCCTGACGGCGGTGATCGGCGGTCACCATGAGCGGCGGAACTCCGAAGACCTGCGAGGCGGTCAGGGTATGAATGTCATCGCCGCGGCGATACGCCTCGATCAGCAGCGGGTCTTTCGAAAGGTGCGCCAGCAACCGCAACTCGATCTGCGAATAGTCTGCCGCCAGTAGGACGTGCCCAGGTTCAACCGTGAACGCAGCTCGAATCTCGCGCCCGAGTTCGGTGCGAATGGGGATGTTCTGCAGGTTGGGATTGGCAGAAGAGAGCCGGCCAGTGGCCGTCCCGGTTTGGCCAAATGTCGTGTGCAGCCGGCCAGTCGCCGGATTCAGCAGCGCAGGCAGCGCATCTACATAGGTGGACTTGAGCTTGGCCAGTTGGCGGTATTCGAGCACCATTCGCGGCACGGCGTGTGATTCCGCCAGCCCCTCGAGCACGTCCACCGCCGTTGAGATCGTTTTCCCCTTGCCGTATTTGACCGGCTTGGGCAGGTTCAGCTTGTTGAAGAGCACATCGCCGAGCCGCTTGGGCGAGCTGATGTTGAACTCGCAACCGGCGGAGTCGTAAATCTCTCTTTCCTTGGCGGCAATTTCCCCCTCCAGCCGCGACGACATTTCGGCGAGCGCTTTGCGGTCGATCTTGACCCCGGTCTGCTCCATGCGCGCCAGCACTGGCACCAGCGGCAGATCAATTTCCTCGTAGAGCTTGAGCAGTCCGGCTCCTTCCACTTCGCGGCGGAGGGAGGTTGCCAGTCGGCCTGTGATGTCGGCCGCCTCGGGCAAGGTTCCGCTGAGCTTGAGATTGAAACGGCGCAGTGCCACGTCTGCTAAAGCATGTGAAGGGTAGGTCGGATCGAGCAAGTAGGAATAGAGCATCGGATCATGCGCGACACCGAGAACGGCGATTCCTTGCTGCTCGAAGACGTGCGTAGCAGCTTTCCAGTCGTGGACGGCCTTCGGCAGACTCGCATCCGCCAGGGCGGACCGCAGTTTGGACGCAGCCTCTTTGGCGTCCGCTGAGACCGTAAGCGCGGCGCCCGGCGTGGAAGAGATCGCGATGGTTTGTAATTTCTCCAGCGGAGCCTGCTCGGCACTCAGCGGCAACATAGCTTCTATAGGTTCGTCCTGTTCTTCCTCGGTCGCTTCTTCAACTTCGGACTCCGTTTCGACCGCAACCGCCAGCGCTCCACCCTGCGGGACCACTTTGAGCACCACTTCCACATCCGCAGCGGTCTTTGCTTCGCTGTAATGGGCTTCGCTCACTTCCACAACAGGCAGAAGTTCTTTCAGCAACGATGTGAACTCAAGTTCGGTGAAAAGACCGCGGAGAGCTTCGATGTCCGGCTCGCCCGCTCTCATTGCGTTCACGTCAAGCTCGATGGGCACATTGCGGTCGATAGTGACCAGTTGCTTGCTCAGCAAAATGTTGTCACGGTTGTTCTGCAGAGATTCGCGGTAGGTCTTTTTCTCAACTTCCGCGGCACGATCCAATGCCTGCTCCACCGTGCCGAACCGCCGGATAAGATCGACGGACCCTTTGTCGCCGATGCCGGGCGCGCCGGGAATGTTGTCGATCGAGTCGCCGCGGAGCGCCATGACATCGATCACCCGCTCCGGTGGCACACCGAGAATCTCCTCAACTTTCGGCGCATCGCAAATCAGATTGTCCTTCGGTGGGTTGAGAACGCAGATGCGTTCGTTGACCAACTGCAACATGTCTTTGTCGCTGGAGACAACGAACACGGGGTACGATTGCTCGACCGCTTTCGATGCCAGCGTGCCGATGACGTCGTCGGCCTCATAACCTTTCAGTTCGAGGATCGGAATACGGTAAGCTTCGAGCGCCCGCCGTATGTACGGCAACTGCTGTGCGAGGTCGCCGGGCATCTCCGCGCGATTGGCTTTGTAACCGTGATATTCAACTTCCTGGAATGTCTGTGTTTTCAGATCGAACTTGCGCACGCCGATGAAGCCCTCAGCTTGCTGGTCGCGAAAAGTTGGAGCAGCTACGTCAAACACGGCGGCCAGATATTGCGGCGAAAAGTCATCGCGCAGCTTGCGCAACATGTTCACGAAAACATAGGTCGCTGCCGTGGGAACGCCGGTCTTGGTGGACATGCCACGCTGCCTGGCCATCGCATGATAGGCGCGGAAGATGAACGACATCGCATCGATCAGGAAGATGCGATTGGGTTCGGCCTTTCGCGACTTATCGGCCGCTTTGGAAGCTGCGGGTGCGGCGACATTCGTAGTTTGGGCAATAGATTTTGCTCTGGGGGTCAACCAGTCAGTTTAGCAGCCAGAAACGGTGCCATGCTGGCGGCTAGGTCGGGATGCAACTTAATAGGGAAGCGAGCCAAACGCGCGAATTATTGCGTCGCGGAGAACGCGACGCTTCGCGCGGCTCGCCCAGATCCCTCGCTGCGCAAAAGGCGCTCGCTCGGGATGACAACTATTTCCCCGGCCTCCCGTACTCGGTCGTGTAGTGCAGCTTGATCTCGCCGCAGGTGCCTTGCTCGGGCGAATAGACCACACAGGTATCAAACGGCCGGGAATAGACGTGGAGGCTAACTGCCCTCTGGTTGAATTCCCGCGGATTGTAAACGCGGTGCACTGGCTCCTGAGGGTCAACGGCGCAGGGGTGGGCCGGGTTCATCTCCAAAGTTTCCGCCGATTCAAGTTTGCACACGCCTTGCTCCAGATTCTGCGAAACCACGTGGTAGTTTTCGACCATCAATCTGCCGACCGGGACCGCCATCCAGCAATTCTGATCGCGGTGATTGTGCACGGAACTTATCTGTCCGATTTCCCAGCAGATGGCAATCAGTTCGTACAGCGGGGTCTTGTCGATCAGATTGCGCGTGTAATGCTGGCGGTCCCAGCAGAGATAAGGCTCAAGCGTTTCAGCAGCAACCGGGTTGCTCTCCAAAAATCGCCTGATCTGCTCGGTCTGGCGGAACGCCGGCTCAGGAAACTTGCGCAGCTCCGAAACAAACTCCTGGATGGGGACCTGCTTGGAAAGCGTTTGTGTGCGGTTGGTCACGAGGCCCAGTATATCGCAGCACAGAAATGGCTACTCGATAAACGGTAGTAGTACAGTTTGCCCGTATGGATGCGCGCCAAGACGTGCGAGTTTGGTGCTTCGCAAAGAACGCGAAGCATTCGCACGGCGCGCCCAGATCCCTCGCTCGCCAAAAGAAGGCGGCTCGGGATGA